>JAEEGH010000336.1_pt1 | contig 297951 bp, 401 predicted proteins | sample 9134181 | NCBI WGS metagenome assembly JAEEGH01 (sample SAMN16246544, study PRJNA631951) | gut metagenome | biome: gut microbiome; feature: rumen; material: DP-attached | host: Bos | place: Iran: Karaj | collected 2018-10 | reverse complement strand
TAGAAGCCTTGGAATTTCGATCATAAGTCCGGAAGAATTTCTCGAAATGATACGATAAATAAATTACATTAGGACAGTAGGCGCCAACCTATTGGCAGAGTTATTCTCGCTCTGCCTTACTAATGTACAATAACAAATATAACAAATCGATCACCGACGACACCGAGTCTGGATCAAGCAAGAACAAGAAGGCGAAGGAACTCGGCATTCCTGTCATCACCTCCTTCGAATTCAAGGCCATGATCGAAGGCTAAGCCGATGTACCACGAAAAAGAAGCCCGCATATACCAGATTCCCGTCAGGATCTTCGATCTCACTCGCAAAGTTCGCGATGGTGAGATCATCTTTCCACAGGACACGAGATCTTGGAATGTTCGAGAGAACAGGAGCTTCGTCGAGAACCTTCTACTCGGCATTCAGCCTAACGATCTACTCTTTCAAGTCAAGGAAGATGGACAGTGGATCGTAAGGCACGGCTTCGAGACTATCAAGTCGATATTGTCATTTCTTGTCGAGGAGGATTCCCGCCAGCCTTTAGCATTTCCTCTGCGCTATGAGGGAATCACCTCGACGCACATCTATGACTTGAAGCCGATCTGGTACAACAAAATCAACGAATATGTCATGAAGTGCACGATGATCAGTCCATCGACTCCAGCAGAGATAGTAGAGGACTTAGTGGAGCGCTTCAAGGGTAAAGAAGTATGAGCAAAGTAAACAGCATAGGAATTCAGTTCGCTAACGGCACAGTACGCATGTACTTGAATGAGCCAGAAGTATGTTTAGAGATCGGCAAGCCTGACGACACGTGCCCGTATCGTGTCAGGATCAACGGCGACACGATGGAATGCCGAGACATAGCTAAGCTCATCGTCGACGACTGGGTCGTAAGCTATCCTGATCCCTACATCAAGATTCCGTCCGTGAGAAACAAAGATGAGTTGAGGATATGGAGAAGCAAGCTCGGACTTTCAGCGTTCTCTGACATCTGGCGTGTCGTAAGCGATAACGCAAGCGACATGCTCGACATCTTCTCTAAGGCAGAATTGAAGTCTGACGACGAGATCGAAAAGGCCAAGAAAGTGATCGAGATGCAGGTCGCTAAGGAAATGCACAAGATTAAGCAAAGTCAGCCAGAAGAGGAATCCAACGAAGTCGAAGATGCTGTTGAGTATCTGGGCGAAAAGCGCTACTACCCTGGCAAATACTCCTCAAACAGCAACGTTCCGAGTTCAATACCCAAGAAGGGGTACACTCTAGACTCCGATGATCCTTTCAAAACCTACGACGAATGGAAAAAGTGGTAGTCATATAAATAACGTATGATGAGACTTTTAGACATTGATGTAGATGATGACGAATGTTCCGCTCTGTTCAAAATGAACAGCCAAAAGTCTGCCATCAAGGTCAGAGTTGAATTCTCTAAAGCCCTGAATGGTGAGTTATCCAAGTATCGCGAGTTCTTCATGGGCTGCTGGTGTATCGGAAACGCGTTCACTTTCGCTTTCGACGACAATCTGCAGGCGCTCGATGCGTGCGTAGACTGGCTAAAGTCTTGGTGCTTCAGAAACAGGGGTTTACGAGAAGCCGAGAAAATTCTAAATTCTGTTGGTATGAAACTCATCAAGGAGTAAAATATGGAATGGGAAAATATCGTAGTCGATGAAAAGCACATGAGTCTCTTGTTCGAGTTCGGAAACTCAACAACGGCTGCTCGTGTCAGCAGTGAGCTATCGAAGGCTATTTGGGGAAAGGGCGAACTTTCCGACCTTGATGGCTACGTCAACGGAACTGTCTGCGCAGGCAAGTATGTAGCTGTAGCTACTGACGCTTCTAGAGAAGAGCTCGACTGCATCGTCGACTTCGTTCGTGAACTCAGCAACGTAGTCGAAGAAGACTTCTCGATGGGCGTAAGCGGTCCGACAGGCCTCAATCAGGGAATTCCTCACGGCGGTCCTGGCAAGGGCTGTCTGCCTAAGCCTCTGTACAATCCGAAGGCTAAAGCAGTTCCTCCTAAGAAGGAAGACGACAAGGACACCGAAGAGAATCTCAAGAAGTTGAGAGCTGCTAAGAAGCTCCTCAAGACTGAAGGATTTGCTCTCGTTCGAGAAAATGCAGGTCCGATGATGGATCCGATTGATCAGTTCGAAAACTATCTTCACGACCAGTGCGACTTCTCTTGGGATGAGGTTGACCTCCTCGTAGACGCTAACGAAGTTATGATCAAAGATAAGCTAGCTAAAGGGATGAGCTTTGAAAAGATCTCCGCTAGCCTCGACGACAGAGTTCTGTGGGCATAACTAAATAGCTCACCTGCTAGCGTAGGAAGAGTTCCTGGAGACGGACAAAATCCGTCTCCTGTTTGTATAGGGTTTACAAACTGAGCCATTTTGCTTATATTTGACATGTATGACCAACTTCGACATGACAATTGATGAAGAGAAAGGAAGCCGGACGGTAAAGCTTCTGTACTCGCGTATTGTGCACGAATTGAATCAAATCGATCCGAGAATGAAGTTCAGTGTCGTAGACGATGACGGCACATTCAAGGCAGACTTCACGCTTCCTGACATCGTAGAGACATACCGACTGACACGTAATCTTCAATCTGTAATCAAAGTCAAGTCGTCAAGACTGTGCGTGATGTACCGCATCCGATGGATCAAAGAGCCGTGGAGCCGTGGCGCTAAGAGCTTTTTCGAAGAGATCCGTAGAACACATCCACGAGATCTGAACGAGCTCTATCCGATGCACATATCGCCGACTACGTACTGGCACCAGAACAACTACAACCCAGGAAATGAACTCGACGACGGTACAGTATCAGAGATTCTCAAGTGGGGAGCTAGTCTAGGAATTCCGACACAGAACTCGCCGTTCGGAATTCTCGAGTTCAGTCCAGAAGCCGTAGTGAAGATCGCAGACAGAGTACAGAAGACGCTGGAGAGACGATAATGTTCAGTGTATCGATCGACAAGTTCAAGAGAATGCTGGATGTTAGACGGGCACGATACAAGCGTTCCTTGGAGACAACGTTCCCGTTCCTGGAGATCGAGTACGGTGACGGAACTTCTCTCGAACTAGAGGCAGAGAAGAAAGAGACCTCTCTTCTTTTGCGCGTAAAGGAAGAGTACATCAATCTGCCAGCTGAGGAATTGAAGGTCGCAAAGGAAATCAAGTTCATCCTCTATAGCGACGTTCTAGGCTCTACGCAGTCCTACCTCGCTTCGATCTACATGTTCGACGACGACAACGAGAATCCTGGCATCCGTAAGCGTGCTATGAACAACGTGGACATGCTCTGGTCGCTCATGTTCAAGACTTCTACGCCGTCTGGACTCGAGGACGAAGAGCTGCTTGACAGGTGCCTGAAAGAGATCGACCGCAAGACGGCGTCTGGTCCGCTATCCATGTTCAACAGCTACAAGCGTGAGGCGCCTTCGTTCAAGTTCTACAAATCCACTCTCACAGACGCTATCGTCGACCTGGACCTCGAGATCACTGGAGAAGCTACGATGGAACTGATCAATAGCTTGCAGCGTGACCACGAACATCTCGCTAAGCTATTGATCGAAAAGGACGAGCAGATCACAAAGAAGTGGAGTTTTTAGAAAAATCTCTAAAATAGGGTTTACGAATTCTCCAGAAATACCTATATTGTCAATACAAACTTTCGTTCAACCTGCCAACCAAGGACTTAAAATGGCAAAGAACACCCTCGAACTCTACGACTACATCAATGACCACGATGCAGAACGCGCAACCTCCCTCCTTCTCAACCCGAACGACAAGAAGCTGTCTCAGTGCCTGAACGGCTACGATCGCGCAACTTCAGGCAAGAAGCGCCGTCGTCGCACTGCTCTGCTCGCTGCACTCTGCCTGATCGATCAGGAAATCGGCGTTGGCTCTGTCGGTCGCGCTATCGAACGTCTCTGCGACACTTCTCGTATCGACGAAGTGAACGACGAGTCTGTCAAGGACTTCATCGCCTACATGAAGATGGACGCTAAGGGTCAGAAGATCATGCGTGAAGTGGTGCAGAAGCTCACTAACACGGCTGTCGGCGAAGAACAGATGAAGATCGCTCGTAAGTACGAAGTCCGTCTCGGCTTCATCGAACACAAGCCGAAGACCGAAGTTCCGTTCAGGATCATCTGGGACTAATGGACCTAATGGATTTACAAGAACGAAAATTCGAAGTCAGACTATGGCGGGAGGATCTAGCAGGATTCTACCGCTATTTTCTAAAGACAGTCGTATTGGATCTTGACGGCTTCGAAAGAGACTTAGACTCCTTCGAAAAGGACAGCACGATCTCGTTACGCAAGTTCCGGACGGCTACGCTAATCGGAATTTCTCTTGTGCGTGAGCAGATCTTCGACAAGAGATGGATGATCGAGAAGCTGCTCGGCTCTGTTTGCCGAGGCTACTTCTCTGACAGAGAGCGCATGAACCTCTTTCTTGACGCTATCATCTCTACTCCAGAAGCGAAAGAACATGTCCGACGAGCAAACGAATATCTCAACGCTAATGTCGACTGGAAGAACCTGGCTGTTCAGTCAGTAGAGGGACAGAAGTCCATCAGGGTAGCTATGATGCGTTCCGCAGTCAGGACTCACAACGTGAACAAGTGCTTCGTTCCTTATTACGGAAAAGGAATCAGTGTCGTATGGTAGAACATGTATTTAGAGAATTTCCAGATCTAGAGTGCGACCTCCATCAATCTATCGGAGATGATGGATTGATGCTGATGTGCAGCATTCTACTCAAGCGTGATCTAGACAAGCTGTTCAATGACATGAGCTGGTACGAGCAGACGAGAACTGAGAAACAGATCTTGCAGAGAAGGACAGCCATCCTGACAGCTTTCGCATTCATGGAGAACACGCTTGATCTAAACGAGCGCAGACACTACGCAAGAGAGATTCTCGCATACATTCTTAAACTGTCAGATCGGTCAGTGCGCGAATTCGCATGCACTGGTCACATAGAGACCGCAGCAAATCGCTTACGACAATTCTCAGATGAAGACATAGACAACATTCTAAGGAGTTACCGAGAGCTATATCATCCCTTGAACTTCTTTCGATCTGCCGTCAGAGAGTTCGGAAACTTCGAGCACTGGGATCTCGACTACACTGAAAAGAAACTCTACAAGTCTTACGAGATCAAGTGCCTGAACTATAACTACATCGGAAAAGAGTGGTATGAGAAGAGATCCACTCCACAGACGATGTATGGGACTGGTCCTCACGCGATCATCCACATAAGATGGAAGAACTATGATTTTGGTAAATGACGAAGGTAGATACGATCCGCTAGAGATTCACGTCATCAACACGATAGGAGACAGAGACATGGTGACTCAGATTCTCGGAGAGCTGCTGTTGAAGCGCAGGATATTCTCGCCGAGTCACGACGTCCGAGATGTGACTGCTATGCTCTACGCCGCTGCGATCATGAAGTACACAGAAGAGCCGGGATGGAGAGTCAAGCATGTCAAGGTCGCTACTGGACTATCCGAGCAAGCTAGCGAAGAGGTGCTGAAAGTGATAGAGAATCACATTGGCACCGTTGACGCGCTGATCTCTGCGCTCCGATGGATGGAGAATCTCTACAATCTCAACACTGAAGAGATCAAGCTGTTGCGCTCTTACCGCATCAGACGCATCAACATGCCGAAGACACAAAATCAATATCCAGTCGAGTTCAAGGGTCAAGAGCTGAAGCACGAGTACCCAGTGTCTGACGTATGCTACGGCGATGGGCGCTGGGTTACGAAGATGATGACAAGAATAATGACGAACGACGGAATTGTGACTATATTTTGGGAATAAGCGGATAAATACTCTCAAAAGAGGAAATTATGAAAGTTATCAAGAATCCCGAATGGACCGAAGAGCAAGTCAAAGCGTTCGAGCAGAAGATCAAGGACAACGACGGCTACTGTCCGTGCGCTCTAATGAAGACGAAAGACACTAAGTGTATGTGTTCAGAATTTAGAAAAATGATAAAATCCAAAACTCCAGGGACATGTCACTGTGGGTTGCATGTATTGATAGAGAGCTAAATGGTATCAATCCTAGACGTTTTAGTGACTCCGACTGACGAGGCTGTTCTAGACAGATACGACATCGACTGGAATAAGATCGATCCAGTGATGTTCGACATCATAGATCTGATCTTGGAAGACAATAGCGGATTCGAGCTGCAGAACCAGATCGATGATGCAGAGAACTTCAAGATGGCTGGACAGTCGTATTATCAGCGAGTAAACTTCATCCTTGGGTGCTGTCGACTGTTCTGGAACGAAGACATGATCAGACAAGCAGTCAAAGAGTTCTTCACTGTCCAGAACAATCCCGTTGGCGTAAAATCTGACGGCAATGGAAATTACGAGCAGGATGCGCTTGAGATGTTCATCGCTAGAATGACGAAAGCTGTCATGACTAACGACAGACTCTTCAAAGTGTGCGCTACTATCTTCGAGTACTACATGGGAAAGAAGCTATGGAACGAGCCAACGCACGACAAGACTCTGCGCATCACGAGAATGAAGATCCTTCGCGGACACAAGCAAGATCTCGACTTCAACAACAAGAAGATGAGTCTGAATGTTCCAGAGCTCGACACTGAGAAGACTACAGTTCATGACGAGAATGGCAACGAGCTCGAAGTCAACGGGCTCATGACTGGCGCTGTTGCTGGCGACTACATTGACAATACTACTGCAAGGTGGATGTCGGTAAACGACGACGCAGATGACGTCAGAGAAGACTGGAACAGAATCCTAGGAAAGTAAAAAGATCGAAATTGTCACAAATTCAGGGTTTACAAGAGCCCTGAATTTTCTTATGTTTTGCGCATGGACAAAATAATCGATGCTTTAGATGGACCCAATTTCTACGAAAGGATCAAGAGCGAGTACAAGTTGAAGACTTCCTCTTCTGTGCTTGATGTGATCGTAGAGACTGGATTCTTAGTCGATCCGTGCGAAGATACGCTGCAATCTTGTCTGCGACTAGTAGAGAAGTACTCTGGAGACGGTTTTCCATCTGATCTTGGCGACTATTATCGTGCGACTCCGCTGCTCATCCTGATGGGCTATTATGACACGCTGCCGAGAGGCTTCGTAGCTCGCTGCGTGAAGGTGTTGTTCGACACAGAAAACAGCTGGAATCCGAGACCGTATTGTCTTCACTGCAATCACGAGATCGAATTCTTAGAGATTCTGTGGAAACAATCAGGCTTCCAGCAAGAGTTCAACCTGAGCATGACGTACTTGATGCAGAATAACAAAGATCGAGACGTATTGAAGCGCATAAAGGCTTTCCAGATGCGTGAATCGACGATACTCTACAAAATGTTCAAAAAACTCGAAAAACTTGGGAAAATCTCAATTTAGGGGTTTACATTTCTCCGCAAAATACCTATATTGTTAATACAAACTTAAAACAAGGACCAACAACATGGAAAAGAATCAGATCCGCGAACTCCTCCTCAAGGCTGCCGAAGCTTACTACAACGGTCAGGAAATCATGACCGACTCCGAATATGACGCTCTGATCAACAAGCTCAAGGCTATCGATCCGACAGATCCTCTCTGCGCAAACGGCATGGCTGCTGCCGACTCTAACGGCTCCGAAAAGAAGATCAATCACACCATGACCACTGGAACTCTCGCTAAATGCGCTAACGCCGAAGAACTCAGGGACTGGGCTTCTAAGAAGAACCTCAAAGAACGCTACAGTCTCGAACTCAAGATCGACGGCTCCAGCATGGAACTTCAGTACGTCAACGGTAAGTGCGTCAGGGCTATCACTCGCGGCGATGGCGCTACTGGCCTCGACCGCACCGAAACTCTCAGCCTCATGAACTTCCCCAAGTCCATCGATCCGAGCTTCACTGGCTCTATTCGCGCCGAAATGGTCATCTACAACGAAGACTTCAAGGCTCGCTTCGCTAACAAGAACGCTAACCCGCGCAACGCTGTCGCTGGCATCATCAACCGCAAGTTCGAAACCCTCACTGCTGAAGACAAGAAAGATCTCCAGTTCATTCACGCTATCTGCTACGACGTGATGGACGATCGTGGCTTCGACACTCAGACAAAGCTCATGGCTTGGCTCGAACAGCAGGGCTTCGAAGTTTCTCCGCACTTCACCGTCGAAGGCGTCGATATGCTCTTCAAGGCTAACGAGCTCCGCGAAAATCTCCGCAATCGCATCGCTAACGGCGAAATCAAGTTCAACTGCGACGGCGTCGTCATCAAGGCCGACATCATCGACCGTGAAGACCGTCAGCGCAAGACTCCGAAGCGCGACGTGGCTCTCAAGCCGGAACTCGAAACTGCCGTCTCCGAAATCGTAGACATCGCATGGGAGATGGCTGGCTCTACCCTCTCTCCGGTCGCTATCATCAATCCGGTCCAGCTCGAAGGCACTACTGTCTCTCGCGCTTCTCTGTCCAACCTCGCTAAGATGATGGATCTGGGCGTCGAAATCGGCAAGATGGCTGTCATTAGCAAACATGGTCAGGTGATACCAATGATCGACAAGGTTCTCGCTTAATTCTCGGAGGAAATCCAATGAAGATCCAGCTAGTACAACAAGACATTGGAAAGCAACTCGGAAAAGATCAGGACACTGTCTGGCTCATCAAGGTCAAAACGGCAACTGAAGAGAAGGTAGCATATCCGTTCTTTGGTCGCCCGTGCTATGGAAAAATTGGTGATACTCTGGCTATGAGCCATGCTGCATTCACTAATGAATCCGACGCACTGGGTGCATACAACGCCATCAATGGCTACCTAAAGAACGAACTGAAAGAAACTGGACTTGTCATCAAGGAAGAGGAACTGTAATGGCACTCACTTACTACGAACGAAAGGTTATCCAGAGAACTGTCGGCGTATTGAACACGATCGGCGTATCGTTCGAACGAGTCACTGCTGGAAGTCTTGAAGGCAAACGCGCCGTCTGCGCCGTTCTCACTCCACAGACAAAGTCTGATGCGATTGACGAACTCAAGGAAAATCTCCAGAAGTGCTTCCGTAAAGCTGACGTGATCGTAGGCAAGGGCGCTACTCGTCCTCATGCTCCTGAGATCCGCTATCCGACAGTATATGTCGTGATCAAAGGAGCTAACCCATGAAAGACTGGAAGGCGTTTATCGAGTACAACATGAGAGACATCGAAATGCAACAGAAAGTGCATGAGAGGATCGTCGCACGTTACCGTCTTGAATATCTGCCACGCTACGGATCGGCATGGGAGAACATGATGCTACACGATATGCATCACTACAAAGGAGAAAATCCATGTGCGTAATGATTCCAATCATCTCAGTGACTATCACTATCCTGCTCTGCGTATTGATAGGAATATGGTCCATAAAGCGCGACAAGAAGTTTAGAAAGATGAAATATGCTTCTAGGATCGATAGAGACGAAGATGACAACTGGATAGTGCGTGTCTACGTCAGATGCGGAATCTGGGAAGACTACGACTGGGCATGGTGCATCACTTACTACAAGGAGCTAGATGACGGCTCTTGGCACTTCGACCCGTCCACAGTTGGCGGTCACAAGCCGACGATATTCAAGAATGAGCAAGAAGCTATCAAAGCCCAAGAGAAATGGAAAGAATATGTAGAGAAATTCCAACTAGACTGAAATATAAATATCACATAAGGAGATATTTATGGATTTTAAGGACGCTCGAAAGATCATTCATGGCAATGGACTTGTGCTAGAGAAGATGTCCGATGAGGAAAAAGCTGCCAAGCGCAAAGCCAGACGAGATGCTAAAAGAGCCGCTGAGAAGGCTGAACAGGAAGAGTACGATAGAGGTCATCCAAGCTGCAAAATCGATGGATATGATGACGGATCGATAAAGAACTTCTTCAAAGGACTAGGAGTCATAGCAGATGGTCATGTTCCAGAGTTCGAAGTGCTAAAACGCACTGACAGCGGCAACTGGTTGTTCAAGTGGAGAATTGAGGGAAGGGCATGTCGAATGATCTGGGACACTAAGAGACTCGTGAAGAACAAGGTTCTCGAAGCAGACTTCACGATCGACGGTGAAGGTGGATTGATCGATGGAGTATGTTATCGAGATCCGGACAGAACACCGTCAGGTTTCCTATCTACTGACCCGTATTCTATCAACTTTGAGCCTATCAGAGACAGCTCTTCGAAGTTCAGGGTATGGATAGACCGTCAGGCGTTCATAGAGTTCGTTCAGAGACAATATCAAAAGCTAGAAGACTACGTAAAGAGAAACGCTAAGCTAGCAGAAGAGAGCAACGGCGACAAGATTCCTGAGTCCTTCAAAGAAGTCGAGTTCTTCTTCACTGAAGATCCAGTAAGTGAACTAAACGGCAACAAGATTCGGGTCACTAGAGACAGAGATAAAATACTCAAATGGTTCCATGAGGACTACGGCAGCGACAATGACAGCTTCAAGGACTTCAAAGAGTTCCTTGACGGGATGTACATTGAGTTCGATGAATATGTCGGAAACAAGCTATTCGAGATCAAGCACTCTGAGTACAACTTTATGAGCAAGAAGGGCTACAAGAGCTATGCTTGCTCATTCAAGTACGACAACGAAGATGTAGAGCTTAAGGGCTGGAAGCTAGTCTAAGAGAAATCTAAATTTCTTCTTTCATGGCCGAGACGAAAATTTCTCGGCCATTTTTGTATGTAAATTTACCCTAGAAACTTCCACAAAGGAATATATTGCAATATGACTGAACAAAAACTAGACTACAACAAGAGCTACATTGACGTGCTTGAAACCCTCTCTGCCGTCAATCCGAGAATCAAGGTCGTTAAGAACGGCGACAAGCTGACCATCATGGCCAACAATCAGTCCTCTAACTTCTGCTACATTCTCGAAGCGCCCACTTCCTACTTCAACATGCCAGTCAACGAGCTCGGCTTCATCGACTTCAACCGTTTCAAGAAGTTCTACGAAGCGATGAGCTCCAAGACCGTCACATCAACTCTCTCAGTTAACGTTGATGACGACGGCAGCGCAGTCGACATGATCTTCAAGAACGAAGCCCGTTCCGACAAGCTCACTCTGCGTCTCGGCGACACTACTCTTCCGACTTTCGACTCTTCCTTCCATGAACTCGCTGAGCACAATCAGGACGTCGCGGTAGAGTTCGACGAAGAGACTATCAACGAGCTCCAGCGCAAGATCTCTATCATCGGCGCAGATTACATCGACGTGACCGCGAACGAGAACGTCCTCAACTTCAACGTGTACACGATGCGCTCTGCTGACCGTGCTGACTATCCGATCTTCCTCAATCAGCCCGCTGCGAAGAACTTCAGCCTCAAGTTCACTGCCGACACTCTCAACCTTCTTCCGAAGGGCAAGTACAAGATCGACATTGACGCCGATGGTTGCCTCGTTCTCGATCAGGAACGCGAAGACGACATCAAGCTCCAGATCATGCTGCTCGCGGAGGAATAATGAACTTCCAGAATCCGATCAACAACTTCACTGGACTAAACAAGCCAGACGCTATCGCTACCGAAGACGAGCAGCAGGGAGTCGAATATCTCAGATCGCTCCCTCCGCTCGAGAGACTCCGTCTCGGGTACCAGATTCTCGGCGTCGAGATCAAGGATCCTAAGTCTGACTGTCAGCGCTGCCACGGAAAGGGATATGTGTCCATCAATCCCGACACTGGCGAACCGAGAGCTTGTCCGTGCATTCTCCCTCCAGAGATGCACAACGGAAACAGAGCTCAGCGCAGAGCTGCCGCTAAGGCTGCCCGCAAGATGAAGTTCTAAGGAACATATCTCTAAGGAACGAATTCCGTCTTCCTCTCAAACTTCTATATTTGAAAGGAAGACATTTTTGTAGAAGGAAATTTTATGAACAAGAATTGCTCCAAGTGGATTGAGAAATACCGCCCAGATCACGTCAAGGACGTCATCCTGCCGAAGGCCGAACGCCGCATGTTCGACAATATCGTCCAGACAGGCGAAGTGCCTAACCTGATGCTATACAGCGCAAAGGGAAGAGGAAAGACCTCTATCGCTCTCGCGCTCATCAACGACCTAGACGCTCAGGTGTTCAAGATCAACGCTTCGATGGAGGGCAAGATCGAACTTCTCCGTGAAGATCTCGCTACTTTCGCACGCACCAAGAATCCCAAGAAGACTCCGAAGATCGTGTTCTTGGACGAGTTCGACATGTGCTCCGCTAAGTTCCAAGGTGCTCTCCGTAACCTCATAGAAGAGACGGCAAAGGGCTGTAGCTACATCATGACTTGCAACTTCCCGATGAACGTGATCGACGCATTGAAAGAGGGTCGAACGATGGAGCTCGACTTCAACTTTAATGATCCAGTCAAGCAGCAGGAAATGAAGGATCAGATCCTCAAGAGAACCCTCGGAATTCTGAAGTTCGAGAACGTAGAGTTCGACGAAGAGGCCGTCAAGGCTCTCGTGGATCGTCTCGGAACTTCTATCCGTGAGATTTTCTCGCTCCTGCAGAAGTACTACATGCTCTACGGAAAGATCGACAAGGGCATCATGGCATTCTCGGAAGTTGACGAGAAGCTGATCGACTGCATCAAGGCAAAGAAGCTCGAAGACGCTAGAACGCTGATCAACGAGAAGGGCTACTCGGACGTGGACGTGTACCGCTTCCTGTATGACAAGTACGTCCCGACATGCAAAAAGAAGGGTAGCGCAATTCTCATCATCGGTCAATATGAGCTCGCTGGCGCTACTTCACGACTTCCAGACATCCAGCTCGCTTGCTGTCTTCTCTCTTTGATGGGACTCGAATAATGCAGAAGATAACCGCACAGAGCTTCATTCTGGGCTATAAGCACGGACTCTATGTCTTCGTGTCCGACACTTGTCAGTTCTGCGTGGACTACAAGAGAGACATCGAGCGCATAGACAGTCCGTATCTCTACATCGTGGAAGTCGTTACGGAGTCAGAGAAACAGGTCATCTGGGAACTTCTCGACCGTATCGGCTTTCCGCTCACTGCGGGCTACCTAGACAACGAGATCAAGTTCGTCGAGAGAGGCCAAAGGTTCGGAAACGACTTCACGCAGCTAGTGAAGTTCCTTGAAGAGTGCTTCCCTAAGACAGCTATGTCCAACGATGAGCTGTTAAAGCGCCAGAAAGCCGCTTCTAGGGAGTTTAAGACCGCACTCTATGTTTTCCCACCGGAGTTCTCCGAAGAGGCCCGTAAAGCGGCTCTAAACGCCGCAAAATGCTATGATGAGTTAGCGATCGACATCGACACTCATCCTGGACTGCCAGATGACCCGACTACGAAGGTTCGAGTTCTGAGCAAGTTCGGCCGTAAAATTGTTATTTTTGACGTGTTCGAGACAAACGAGTACTCGGACACAGCAAACCTTCTCATGCAGAAGTTCACAGAGGATATGAAATATGCCAAGACGACAATCGAGCATCGCACTTTTCAGGAAGCAGTTGCGCTTGCAGAGCGCACAGCCGACGACGGAAGTCAAGAAAGAGAAGAAAAAGAGCCCGTTCTTTAGCTTGGTAGACCACATGGGCGGCGACAAGTGTCCGTGGGAAGACCTCACAGACGACGAACGCGGCGCTATGAGCCAGTACATGATCCTCAAGTGGCTCTCTACCTATGAAGAGTATCTTCCGATCTTCAACGTGATCTCACAGCTAGAACTGAGCGACAAAGACTTCTATGAGCTCATGTGCTGCACATTGAGACGACAGAAACACTACTTCACGAGCAAGATCTACAAGAAGTTCCAAGAACCAGACGAAGAGCTTCTCCGCGCGATCATGCACGAGTACTTCTATACGATCGAAAAAGCTAGGGACTACATGGAGGGCATGGATGTCGACGAAGCAGAGAGAATTCGCAACCGCTGGAAGGACATCGTTGCTGAAGAGATGGAGTCCGACAAGATGAAGAAGTATAAATAACAGGTATTATATAAGGAGTATCTTATGAAGTTTTTGAGCGCTTACAAGCTTCTTGAATCGACTGGCGAGTACGAGATCATCGCACCGGCAGAGAAGAGAGTGGATGAATCCGTTGACGAGAAAGTCCTGGTAGCTAACGTCTACATCAAGCACGAGACTGTAAAGATTGCAGATATGAGCACCAAGGAAGGTCGCAGAACATATCACATGCTGCATCGCAGCTACGGACTCGACGAGGCTAACGAGAATGGAACTATGATGGGAGGAAGAACTGTCGGAATGTTCCATAAGAAGGGAGACGTCGAAGTGACTAGAGCTTGGACTTGGATCGACGTAAGGGCTATTCAGGAGGCATTGAACAAATACGGAATCACGGTCACAGAGCAGCATGGCCAGGCTAGGGTCACTAAGGACGTGGACGACGAGCCGATAGCCGACTGGGGTCACGACGGTGCATACGGCGAGAACTCTAACTCGGTCTTCTACTTCACGTCTACCAGCGAGAGAAACTGGATGATCAAGTTCTCTGGCAGCGGCGAAGTCTGGAGGAAGTTCGTCGATACCTTCGACTCACGTGAGTACGACAGCGAAGAGGAGCTCATCGAGAATAAGCTCGACAACCTCATCCGCAACAACATTCCGTCTTACTCAGGAAATACCGAACACTACCAGGTCGAGATCAACTTCAAGTAAGACCAGAGGAAATAGTGACTGGCTACTTCATCAACGATCTTCACATAGACAAGTGGGTCAAGACACAGTCTTCTTTCTCCAACACTGCTCAGTACAAGAAGCTCTTGGAGAAATGGTGTCTTCCCGCTGACTGTCTGTTCATCGCTGGAGACGTAGCCTGCTCAGTAAACTCGATATTTTCGACATTCAAAGTGCTGGCAGACATGTACCAGCACATTTTCTATGTGTATGGGAATCACGAGATGCGCCTCAACGAAGAGGACTACAATCGTGGTCTCGACACTTACACTAAGCGTGAGAGAATCGAGACGTTCCTGCACACAGCTACTTTCGACGAGAGAAAGAAAGTAGACATGCTAGACATTCTCAAGGGAACAGAGAAGTTCTGGAACGGCAAGTACATCTGTGGCAGCATGGGCTATGCTGACGGATCGGCTACTTCAGATTCTGAACACGTGCTAGAGAAGTGGCAGAACGGCAAAGACTACAAGAATTTCAAGCTCGGCTGGACGACAGACTTTCACGAGATGGCTGAGTACGAGAACGAGGCCGTGGGTCGAAGCATAAGCAAGACGACGAACATCCTCATCACGCACTTCCCAGCGATCCAGTTGATCGAAAGAGACGCTGAGCTAGAGTCTAAGGGACTTGACTACGGGCTGTCTGCGTTCGACGGATCGAAAATCCTGGAGAAGCTTCCCGATGGAGCAATCTGGCACTCTGGACATCTTCATGACCAGTTCAAGCGAGAAGTGACGATAGACGGCAAGAAAATCCTGTCTATCTCTAACGCTGTCGGAAGCCCAGACAAGCCATCCCATCATAAGCTAGACAAGAAGGAATTCCTGATCAATTTCTGATACGAATTCAAACTTCACTATAAATTTGTATATTCATCTAAAGACCGCCTCTGTGAGGCGTGTATTCTACTAAACTGGAGAAAAACTATGATCATCGTAGACGACAAGATCGCAATCGAAGTTCCAAAGAAGGTTCAAGTCAAGGGAATCTACATTCCCGAAGCTCACAAGACAATCGGCCTCGTAGAGGGCACTGTCATCAAGGTTGGCCCTGGCCGCTACTATCCCGATGGACAGCGTCGTGCTCCGGGCGTCAAAGAAGGCGACCGTGTCATCATCAACAACATCGCAGCTCTCCATCTCGACTACGAGAAGAACGGCGAGAAGAAGGATGTATGGATCTGCAAGGAACCGGAAATCATCATGATTCTCGAAGAGGGCGAACACGCAGACGAATTCCTCGAGAACACTTCCGATCAGGCTAACGGCATGTCCAGAACTGGCATGTTCGGCATCTAATTCTAAAGGAGGATCTATGTCATTCACAGCATGGCTAAACGAATCCAAGAATCCTGATTGCGACAAGGAACCCGTCAAGTTCCGCAAGAAGCCCGTAGTCATCGAGGCTATCAAGTGGACTGGCGAGAACTTCGATGCAGTCAAGAAGTTCGCAGGCGACAACGTCAAGCTCGAAGACGATGAACTGGTCGTCGTGACTCTCGAAGATGGAAAAGACAATAAAGCAAAGCACGCTGCTTCCAAGGGTGACTTCGTCATCAAGGGAGTTCAGGGCGAGTTCTACTTCTGTAAGCCCGACATCTTCAAGGAAACTTACGAAAGAGAGTAAAAATGAAAAAGAAGTATGTTATTCCTAGCCTGATAGTCGCATTCTTCTATCTCGCTACGATGTGCGGAATCGGTCTCTTCGGAGCTACTGCTATGTGGTTCGTGAGACTGGTTGCGCCGTACTTCTTCGCTTTTCTTGGTCTATGCGTCGTGGTCGCTCTTCCTTACCGAATCATGTGGGCGATCGACCGCAACAACGAGATCAAGCGAAAGATCGAGGAAGAGAGAAGGATGGCAGCTGCAGCGCAGCGAAACCGTGAAATGATCAAAGCCGCTAGACAATACGACATGGGAGATATGGTATAATGGCCGTAGACAACGTAAATCATCCATCGCACTACTGCAAGAACAAGGCAGGAATTGAGGTTATCGAAGTCACTGGAAATCTCAATTTCGATCTTGGAAACGCATTCAAATATCTCGCTCGCTACAAGAGCAAGAAACTACCAGCAGAAGACGTCAAGAAGGCAGTCTTCTATCTAAATCACTTCTACGCCAACATTCAGAAGCTCTGCAAGATCGTAGTATGCACGGAAGAGGAAATTCCTGCGCTCGTAAAGAAGATGGTGAGATTCTGCGATGTCGAAGATGTGCCATGCATCAGAAGAGCGATGGAGACCATCACTCAGGCTGTTCTAGCTGAACTGGATCATCTCGATCATCCGCTTCCTCTGCTCTCTGAAACTGAGTGGAATATCACAATCAACGAACTGAAGACTTACGCAGAGTCTATCGCAGACAAGAAGCCGGAGGACTTCAATGGCTAAAGCTTATGACGCCAACGCGATCGAGGGTCTAGTCTATCCTGACTTCGTTCGAAAGAGACCGGACATGTACATGGGCGCTACGACTGGCAAGTACGCTCCAGCGCTCTACCGCTGTCTTCGTGAGATCATCGACAACTCTCTCGACGAGTATATCATCGGTCACAACAACCTAATAGTGATCGATTACAGCACAACAAGCAAGATCTGCACGGTCATCGACAACGGTCGCGGAATTCCTACGGGTATCAACAAGAAGACCGGAAAGTCAGCTCTATGGCTCGTATTTGGCCAGATGCACGCTGGTGGTAAGTTCGACAAAGAGTCTTACAAGATCTCTGCTGGTAAGAACGGAGTCGGAAACAAGGGCACTAACGCTCTGTCTAAGTGGCTCGTAGCTTACTCTAACAACAACGACAAGCGGACATGGATGCATCAAGCCTTCGTTCGCGGCGTAGCTGACGGCGAGGTCACTAGAGGTGGATGTGGAGAGTTCGAGAAGTGGGTCAAAGACACTGGAACTATCGTTAGATTCCTTCCAGACACTAAGATCTTCGAAGACGGAATCGACATGGACATCTCTAGGCTCAAGCGTGAGCTAGATGACGTGAAGTATCTCTGTCCGAAGCTTCGCATAAAGCTCTTCGTCGACGGAGCTGAGACTGACTTCTACTCAGAGTCTGGTCTAGCCGACATGGTCTCAGAGGGCAAAGACAAAGAGGTTATCTTCTCCTACTCTGCCGAGAACATCGACGCCGCAATCAACTTCACTCAGCGTGAGGGTTCCTCGTTCCGTTCGTACGTGAACAACGTCTACACTGACATGGGCGGTACCCATCTCAAGGGATTCAGAAAAGCTATCTGCGACATCGTTAAGGAAAACTCTAAGAAGTCTATCACTAACGACGACATTCTAGAGGGAATGGTCGGAGCTATTCACTTCAAGATGGCCGATCCGCAGTATCAGGGCCAGACTAAGAACGAGCTGACTACCGTATCGGCCGAGAAGGATGTACAAGATCTACTGGACAAGCCTCTCAGAAAGTTCTTCAGGGACAACAAGTCCACTCTCGACAGAATCGTCAAGTTCGCAGAGAAGATGTATGACGAGCGTCAGAAGATGAAGGCTAGCAAGGACATGCTCAAGGGTCTGAACAAGCTCAACAACGCTGCTAAGTACATCTCTGAGAAGTTCTCTGACGCTGACAGACGCAAGTACAGAAACATCGACGACCTTGAGATGTTCGTAGTAGAGGGAGACTCTGCTGGCGGTCACTTCAAGCAAGCTCGTGAGGGATTCCAAGCCTGTCTGAAGCTTCGTGGAAAGATCATCAACGCTGCAAAGGCTACTCAGACACAGCTCTTCGGATCCACAAAGAAGGGTTCAGAGCAAGACGGAAACCGCGAGATCAAGGACCTGACTGCTGCACTCGGCTGTGGTGTTCTCGACCAGTATGACGAGTCTAAGCTCAGATTCAGCAAGCTGATCATCTTGACAGACGCTGACCCTGACGGACTGCATATCACTAACCTCGTTCTAGCGTTCCTTCTGAAGTATATGCCAGACCTCGTAAAGAACGGTCACGTCTACACTGTAGACTCTCCGTTGTTCATGGCCAACGGCGCTAGCGCTAGAGTCTATGGCAACAGCAGAAACGAAGTCGAAAAGAAGATGAAGGAAGCGAAGTGCAAGCAGTACACGATCACTCGACTCAAGGGTTGGGGAGAGTGCAACGCCGACGACTTGGCTACTCTCTGCATCTCTCCGAAGACTAGAAAGCTGATCCAGATGAAGTATGACGACAAGACGCTAGAGACGCTAGAACAGACGATGGCTGGCGACTCTGAGTTCAGAAAGGTGCTCTTGGAGGTGAAGTGATGCTAGAATTCACAGACAAAGCTAAGATCGCTATGGCCGATGGGCTCATCAACTACATCCGCAATCACAAGAGCATAACAGGCATCTCTGATGAGATCGATCCGGAATGGCACGAGGGAAAGAGATACGTTCACATCGACTTCGAAGCAGTCGAAGAGTATCTCGTTCCTGGAGAAGCTATCTGCGACGCTATCGGAGCTGCATGCGTTGCTGACGATGTAGACTTCGGCGTAGACTAACAACAAGAATGGCGCTGACCGGAGCAATCAGCGCCATCTTTGTGTTTTGCGGAGACTTATTTCATCTTGTGGAAAGTGTGATGAGCGTGCAGGTTGTTCCAGACAGCAGTCGGACTGTAGCTAGAGTCGTTCGTGCACTTCTCGCTGCCGCTGATGCGGATTCCGAACTCGTCGTAGACATCCTTGAAGAACAGATACTTTGACTTGCACTTCTCGTCCTTGAAGTTAGACAGATGTTCAGTGATCGTGTAAGTGCCGTCCTTGTTGTCGACGGTTACGCTTATGCTGTTCAGGACCTTGTACGTGTCTTGGATGTCATTGACGCGCAGGGTGATGAGCTGACTGTCGGAGCAGAGGAACTTGATCGAGATCTGGTCAGAGATCTGATTGCATTCTGCCGAGAAAGCGAAGGCAGTGAAGAGTGCGAGGATGAGTGCGTGTTTTTTCATTGTGATTCTCCTTGTTGTTAGTCTTTCCAGGGCTTTTTCTTGTCGTGACCGTTTCCGTGTCCGCGACGCCAGTTCTTTCCATCATACGGAGAAGCCCACAGATCTCCGTTTCTAGTCTTCTTGTAGTGAGTGAGCTGAGAGTCTTCGTCAGAGATCTTCTGCTTGTTAGATCTACGGAGACTTCTGTTGCAGCTCTTTTTCCAGTCGCCCTGTGCCGAGTCTTGAGCCATGATCGAATCCTCCTTGTTAGTCGTTTTGACGCCAGCTGCGAGTTGTAGATTCCGGAATCGGATCTACCTTGTTATTCTTGCTAAAACGAAGCTTAGTGAGCTCGACGAAAGCGCCCTGAGACTGATCGCACCAGTTTTCAGGCCAAGAAGAGAATTCGCCGTTGGGTCCGATGTCGATCTTCTCGTCATTCCAGATGATGTAGTAGCCAGTAGCGCTTTCGCGGCAGACCTGAATCTGGACGTCGAAGAGCTGAAGTTCGTTCTCGATAGTGCCGAGATCTTCACCAGACGGAGAGTAGAGCGTGCCGAGAGAAGACGGAAGCTTGATGTCATGATTGATTGCGATAGCCATTGTCAGGTCCTTTATGCTTTTACCAATTCAAGTTCTACACCCATCTTCTGCTGGAAGGCCTTCCAACCTTAGATGTCTTTCTCGGAATCGAATCCTCTAATGAGACAAGCTTCTCCTCGAGAGCTAGTCCAACGAAGTTCGAGTTTCTGACCATCTTGGAGCGGTCCGATCTCCATCATGAGAAGTCCAGTTTTCTTGTTGCGGATGTTGAAGTTACGGTGTAAATATAAGTAAATCCAGAGAAACTCTAAACCCTTATTTTACGATTTTCTGCTTATAAATACTATATGATGGAATTTAACGAAGCGCTAAACATTATACGTGAATCTAATCTCATTGTAGAGTTCATAGAACGGTCTCTCAGTAGAGATCAGATGATCAGGATGCTTGAAAATTGAATCCGGCTTTTGATCCAGCTAAGGACATAGACGACAATATCCACAATAAAGCGGAGCATGAATTCGATCCGAGAAACGGAAATCCTGCTCTAAATAACTCATGGTCTAAATGGAGATAACTAAGTGTTCCAAGGTGCAGACAATATCAGAGGTCATAAAGAGAAGATCGAGATGACCGAAGAGCAGCTCGAAGAGTACGTGAAGTGCAAGACTGACATCTTCCACTTCGCTAAGTACTTCTATATCTTGACTCCTAAGGGCTCAAGACCGATTCCTTTGCGTGAGTACCAGATCCGCGAGGTGAAGACTCTGTGCGCAAAGGTAGAGGGAAAGAACAACCGCATCATCATGCAGGGTCGTCAGTCAGGAAAGACGACTATCGCTACTCTGTATCTGACTTGGAAAGCGCTGTTCGAAGAGGACAAGACGATCGCTATCCTCGCTAACAAGCTGTCTCAGGCGCTGGAAATCATGGCTCGTATCAGAGACGCGTATGTCCGACTGCCTCTATGGCTCCAGCAGGGAATCGATCCACAGCGTGGAGGCTGGTCTAAGAGCTGCATAGGACTCGACAACGGCACTAAGGTCTTCGCTGCTGCATCATCTTCTTCTGCTATTCGTGGTAAGTCAGTAAACTACATGCTCGTGGACGAGTTCGCTCACTTGGATGACTCAATCGCAGATGACTTCATTCAGTCAGTTATGCCGGTGCAGGCATCTGACCCGGACGCTGAGTTGATCCTGATCTCTACGCCTAACGGAATGAATCACTTTGCTGACATCTGGCAGAAAGCTGTCGCTGGAGAGAACTCGTTCATTCCCTGTAAGGTGCAATGGCACGAGATCGATGGTCGTGATGAAGCTTGGAAGGCTAGAATCATTCGTGACTACGGCGTCAAGCACTTCGCTCAGGAATATGCGTGTTGCGATGAAAATCAGAAAGTTAAGATCCGTCGTAATGGTATAGAGTCTATAGTTACCTTCAAAGAGCTACATTCCATCCTCGAACACGAACTTTAGTCATAAAATTCAGCATAAAATCCAATAAAAGTCAAATTTTTCTATATTCAAAATTGTAAATATCGTATAAAATGGGTATGAACACTTTGAATGAGGAAAATAAGACAATGTTTGAGTGCAAGATATGCGGCAGAAATGACTTCGAGAAGATAACTCAGCTCACTACTCACATACAGTTTCATCACAAGGACTACACAGTTCAGAGCTACTATGACAAGTTCTTGAAGAAGCAAGGAGAGGGAATCTGTCCGACATGCGGAGGTCCGACCCCTTTCCGAGGTCTCGTCAAGGGCTATCAGAAGTTCTGCTCTAACAAGTGCGTATGGCAGGATCCAGCAGTCAAGGCTAAGAGGGCAGAGAGCATATCGAAGCTGTCAGAATCGCAAGTCCGCGAGTGGAGACTTAAGAACATCGAATCTCACAAGAACGCTGACGGAAAGTGCATATCGTACGAAGAGCTAGAGAAGCGTCAGAAGCGAAGCGAAGAGTCATTCAAAAAGTACTTCGAGAAAGCTGACTGCGAGTTCATCAGCTACGACCAAGAGACCCAGAAGGTCACGTTCAGATGCAGAAAGTGCGGAAGAGAGAGCACTTACGTCAGATCGCTGATAGACCGAATGGCGAGAACTGAAGACTACGGGATATGTCACTTCTGCAACAACAGAAAATCTGTCAGCATCCCGGAGCGAGAGATTAGAGAGTTCTTAGGTTCGATATATCATGGAAAAATCTCGTTGAACGATAGAAAGATCCTCGAGGGAAGAGAGCTCGACATTGTTCTACCAGAGATGAAGCTCGCTATCGAGTACGACGGATTCTACTGGCACAACGAGAATGTCGTATCGTCTAAGTATCATCTCGAGAAGACAGAAGCGTGCGAGTCAGCTGGATATAAGCTCATACACATATTCGAAGACGAGTGGAGAGATAAGCGTTCGATAGTTGAGAGTCGTCTGAGAGGAATTCTAGGTCTGAACGATAGAATCTACGCTAGAGAGACCGAGTGCAGAGAGATTAGCTACGAAGAGAGTCGAAAGTTCCTCGGAGATAATCACATTCAGGGAAGCTGCATGTCTAAGTGGAGATATGGTCTCTTCTACCGAGATCAGCTAGTAGCTGTGATGACGTTCGGAAAGAGCAGATTTGAAGACCGATTTGAGTTGTTGAGATTCTGCAACAAGTTGAACATGAACGTCGTCGGAGGTGCAGGAAAGCTGTTAGCCAGATTCAGAAAAGAGCATCCAGAGATAGAGAAGATAGTCAGCTACGCAGACAGACGATGGTCATCGGGAGGTCTATACGAGAAGCTCGGCTTCTCGTTAGTGCAGAAGACTGATCCATCATACTTCTACATAGTTAATCACGATCGAAAATCTAGACTTCAGTTCCAGAAGCACAAGCTTGTCGCTGAAGGAGCTGATCCATCTCTGTCAGAGCACGAGATAATGAAACAGAAAAAGTGCCCACGCATATATGACTGCGGGACACTGAAATATGAGATCTAGCCTGTGATGGAGAACAGCTAGTCAAGATCCGTAGAAACGGCGTCGAGAGCGTCGTATCGATGAAGGAGCTCGCTAGCATTCTCGAATATCAGCTCTAAAATCTACTCGTTATACTGGTACATGAGCCAGTGGATGAGTTCTGACATCTTGTCCCATGTCGTATAGTCATCATTCGGGATGACCATCCAATAATCTCCGCACTCACGCACGTCGCTGTCGCCTTCAGCCATAATAGCCTCCGAAATTTCATATCGTTGGTCGTGGCTGAGTTGTTCGACTTTGAGCAGGAACGAGTAGTTCTCTCGATCTTCTTGGATAATGCTGATCATAAGTTCCTCAGTTTAGTCAATTTCCACATTTACTTGCAGATATGCCAACTTTTGGGCATTCACATACACCTTGTGGTTTCTGTTAGGTCCTTTCGGAGGCACTTCAACTGACACTCCAGTGATAGGTACTACTTCTGTGGTATGCTCATATTGAGAATATGCCTTTTCCGTCTTGCTGGTCGTATAATTGACCTGACACTGAACAATATCAGTATCGGACAAGGGTTCGAGCATTTTAAGCAGTTCGGCTTTAGTCATGACGTGTTTCATAGTGTTGGTCTCCTTAGAATCTTCCAAATTCGGATCTCCAGCCGCGAACTGGACGAAGATGCTCGAACATCTCCTTCATATTAGTTTCCTGAGTGGCAAGCGGGAGCCTTTCGAGGTATAAGCCATCTCGACGACATTCGGGATCGAACGGGCTATGACTGAAGGGTTCCTTGAAGTTCTTTTCCCAAAACCTGTAGAAAGCTTCCATAGAGTCGAAGATGCCGAGATTGATGTTACATTCTACGGTTTTCATAATTCCGCCACAGATGCCATCATAGCGCTGCTTGAGAATGACACCTTCTCGGACGTGTTCTTTTTTCTTGATAGTCCTTTTAGCAGACGTCTTAGTCGGCTTTTTAGTGACCTTTTTAGTCGGCTTTTTAGTGGTCTTTTGAGTAGTAGTTCTCATGTTTGGTCCTTTGTTGAATTGTTTACATGGCAAATATAAGTATATTTCGGAGAAATCTAAACCAATAAATTGCGACTTTCTTAAAAGCTGTCGCGAAATAAAAATTCTGCAAAAATGAGTATATTTACATTATCATCCACACAACGGATGAGAAGGATAATATATGTCAAAGAAAGATAGAAAAGCAAAGGATATTGGCAAGACTACAACTAACGACTTCGGAACTGGTCCCGCAGCATTCAGCAAGGCCGACGAAATCATCAAGGAAATCAAGAAAGACAAGGAGCTCAACAAGCTCGTAATCAATCCGGAGACGATGAAGTACGAATGGCTAAACACCAACGTCATCTCACTAAACCTCGTCTTCTCTGGAAAGATTCGTGGCGGCATCAAGAAGGGCGCTATCACATCTATGGCTGCTGACTCTCAGCTCGGTAAGTCATTGATAGGCTACAACCTTCTACAGTGCGCCTACCGTTCTGGCATGGCATGCGTCGTAATCGACACAGAACACGCTATCAACCTCGACCTCCTCAAGCAGCTCGGTATCGATCTGGACAAGATCGTGATCTACCAGACCTCCAAGATCAACGAGCTCAAGCAGATCTTCGCTCGCATCAACAAGGGCAAGAGCCGTGAAGAGTCGATGAACACGTTCGTCCTGATGGACTCTTGGGGTCCGATCGTGGAAGTTCAGGTGATGGAGAAGGCTGAAGAGGCATCTTCCTCTGTGAACATGTCTGGCGCTAAGTTCAAGAACGAGCTCGCCAACATCATCAACGCATGCGGCAACACTACATTCGTGATCAATCACGTCTACAGCTCACTCGTACAGTATGGCGAGAAGTTCAAGATTCCTGGCGGTAAGCGCTTGTTCTTCAACTCTGACTCTATCGGCCTCGCTTCCTCTGCTGCTAAGTACAAGGACGCTCAGGACAACATCCTCGGTAAGGTCGTTACGGTCGGCGTCAAGAAGGGACGTGGCGCTAAGGAATTCCTCAAGACCGAGTATCTCATCCGTCATGACGGCGGTCTGGATCCGTTCTTTGGTCTTCTCGACGACGCTATGGAAGCCGAAGTGGTCTTCAAGCCGAAGCCGGGCTACTACGCTAGAACCGACTACGACGTCGACAAGGAAACTGGCGAAGTCAAGAAGATGTGGAAAGAATCTGAACTCTACTGCGCTACCTTCTGGGTTCCGCTCTATCGCGATTCTAAGTTCATCGACTACTGCGAAGACAAGTACAGCTTCGTCAACGCTAAGCTCATCTCTGCTTCCATCGACGTCATGGCTCTCATCGACGGCGCTGCTGAGATCACCGACGAAACGATGCCTGTCGTCAACGCTAACGACGTTGAAGCTCAGTTCGAAGCTGAGTACGGAGACGAGAACGAAGATCTCGAACTCGATGGCACCGGAATCTTCCAGAAATACACTCAGGAAGAGATCGACGCTGCCAAGAACGAAGACTAAAGTTTTCCTTCTCACTACAGAGGGACCGGATGTAAATAACTTCCGGTCTCTTTTTTCTATTTTTGGTATATCATGGTGAATGTACAGTTTCCGCACTTAATTTTGAAGACTTTATACGCTAATCAGTCCGTCAGAGACAGGGTTACTCCGTTCCTGAAAGACGACTGGTTCAGAGAAAACGAGAATATCAGCACTATCGTATCTAAGATCATCGACTACATGGAGAAGTGGGGCAGATTCCCTTCCGTCATCGAGTCGAGAACTATGCTCAGAAACGACATGGGCGTTCTTGAAGAGTTTGACGCTGCTATCGCTATTCCAGACGAAGAGGCGCAGAGCGAGTCTATCCTCGACGACATCCAAGACTTCATCCGCAAGAAGCTCATGTATGAAGTTACTCTGAAGGTCCAAGAGTATCTCTTCTCTCACGGCGAGCCTCCATCTGGTGACTCGTTCGCACAGATGATGGCTGACGCTGAGTCGTTCAGTTTCGACACGGATGTCGGATTCGACCTCGTTGACGACCTTGACGAAGTCTATGAAGAGATGATCCAAGCTGTCAACATCATTCCTACGGGCATCAAGGAGTTCGACAACCTCATGAACGGTGGCATTCCGGACAAGGTCATGATCGGTATCTTGGCTGGCACTAACGTGGGTAAGACTCTGATGATGAGCTGTATGGCGTCCAACATCATGGCGCGAGGCAAGAACGTGCTATACATCACGTTCGAAGACTCGAAGACTAAGATCGCTACTAGAATGATGCAGAACCTGTGCGACATCTCGCAGGAACAGCTCAAGATGCTCAACAGGAACTCCTTCGTCGCTCTCAAGAACAAGATGAAGGCTATGACAGCTACCCACTTGAAGATCGTAGAACTCGAGGAAGCAGCTGTGAACACGATGAGAGTCAGGACGCTGCTGAAGGACCTTAAGGAAAAGAAAAAGTTCACTCCCGACATCATCTTCTTGGACTACGTCGGATGTATGATTCCTAACGGTCGTCCGAACCCGAACTTGAACACAAACACTATCCTGCAGAAGGTCGTAGCTGAGTGGCGTGGCTCTATCTGCATGAAGCTGGGCATTCCTACGGTGACGGGCTTCCAGGTCAACAGAGGTGGCGCAGACAGCGCATCTGTCGGCTTGACGGACATCGCAGACTCGTTCGGATCTACGACCAAGGTTGACGCTATGTTCGCTACGACTCAGGATCAGACGATGCTCGAGAACGGCATGTACAAGATAAAGGTCGCTAAGACGAGATTGAAGAACAACAAGAACACGGAAGTGATGATAGGCGTATGTATCGACAAGCAGCAGATCTACGACTTGAACTCTGCACCCAGCTCAAGAACGCCACAGCATACAAACATTGCACCAGCAGTTCAGCCTACACCCACTCCAGTCGCTCAGATAGCAGAAGAGAAGCCAGCCGTAGTCGAAGACAAGACGAACACTGATGTCGCAGACAACGCTTATGTCGCTTCTGCAAAAGTGGACCTAGACAAGATAAACTCGATCCTATAAGGAGAACAAGATGGTAAACAGTGATGACAGAATAGAAGCTCTGGAGAGAGATACTGCTAAGACCGAGTTTTTCGATCTAATGAAACGGCAGGGATATGACATGTATGACTTGGACGAGGAATCTCGTCTACCGAAGTGTCTCATCCCTATCATCGAAAAGAAGGACTTGAACTCGTTCATCATGTTCAACAGCACGCTGGAGTATATCCACAGAAAGCACGGCGTGAGCGTGATCGACATGTGCAAGTACCTGATCGAAGACTTCTTTGACGAGCAACAGCTACTTACGCTGCTCCAGACTAACCTCTACGACGCGCTATATCTGGAACTCCAGAAGAAGAACCGCATGTCGCCCGAGAGAACTAGCAAATTCCTGATCAAGTAATATGAACGCAAGCGACGTATACTCAATTCTCTATCTCTTCAACAAAGAGATCAAGAAGACTAGCAAGTCTCTAAGTCTCGGCAACGTGTTCAGCGAAGCAGCATGGACGGTAGCCCAAGAAGAGATGGAGGCTGCTGTAGCCTATGGAAAGCAGCCAGTCATAGACCAGATCGGCCGTGATCGTTGCATCAATCTCGCTAACTCTCTAGAGTGCGGATTGCTGAACATGAAGACGCTGAAAGTCTATATCGTCGGAGAGTATATCAGAAAGTTCCACGGAAAGTTCTTCAAGCGCAAGAAAGACGGATCGATCTACATGAGGGCGACGAAAAAGGATCCCGAAAAGAAGAAAGTCGTGTATAACGCTGTCGATCTGAAAGCGATAGGAAAGCTGGAAGGCATTGAGCTATACAAGCCAGAGAATCTCAAGGACCAACTAGGAGTGTTGAAAGCTGCAGCAGAGACGAACGTGAGCGTCCTGAATCCTCGAAGAGACCAGACGAACGTTCTCTACGATCTGCTCTGCGACGGCAAGATAGGCCTTCATCTGTACTTGCATCTGTGGAAGATAAACGACGGCTTCGGCATCCGTACCGACATGAAAGAGATCGACGAAGAGTATAAGCGCTTCCTGAAGATGGTAGAGTGGCTCATAAAAGACGGTTTCGATCTCAGCAACGTGTGGTATCACAAGAGAGCGTGAGACGAAATTTTGAACTAGAAAAAATTCCTATATATAACATGTCCAGCTGAGATACACTCAGTAGAGACGGTAAGAACAATAAAGAACGATAAAGGTACAATAAAGGTAAAACAATGATTGAACGCAATTTCGACAACTATTTCGACCAGATCAAGAACGTGGCTGCCAAGAAGAGTGGTAGCTCTTTTTCGATTGAAAACGAATTTGTCCCGAAGATGATCAACGGCGAATGTGAAGTCGTCCTCCGTCTGCTCCCGCAGCCGAAGACTGAAGCTTCTCCGTTCATCGAGAACCGCACTCACTCCTTCAAGGGAACCGATGGCAAGTGGCACGTGGTTGACTGTCTCCGCAAGGCCGGTCACAAGTGTCCTATCTGCGATTGGAACAAGGCAGTGTTCGACGCATTCCCGAAAGAGAAGGCAAAGGACATTTCCAAGAAGAAGGCAAAGCGCCAGTTCGTTTCCAACGTCCTCGTGGTGAGAAATAACGCCGACCCGACTACTGAAGGCAAGGTCTACCGCTTCAAGTACGGCATTCAGATCATGGAGAAGATCCTTGAGAAGATGGCCGACAAGAACGACGCAGACAAGGGCTTCATTCCGGGCGTCAACGTCTTCGACTACTACAAGGGCGCAAACCTGATCTTCAAGGCCAAGGATAGCCAGTACGGCCCGAACCCGAAGGATTCTTACTTCGGCGACCAGAAGCCGATCTCTGACAAGAACAACAATCCTCTCACCGAGGAAGAGATCCAGGCCATTGACGATGGGCTCTTCGAACTCAAGCCGTGCGAGAAGGACACCAGCAACGAAACATTTGAGGGTGTTCTCGGAATCTACGAGAAGTTCGTTGACGGCGAGAAGTTGTTCAAGCGTGGCGTCGACGCAGAAGGCAAGCCGACCTATGAACCGATCATTCCGGGCATCGACAGTGGCAACACTGCTGCCTTGAACGAATCTGTCCAGAGCGAAGCAGAACCGTATGCTGAGAAGCCGTCTTCCGAAGGAATTGACGACTTCCTCGACAGCCTGAAGTAAAACAATCTTTACAGAACCGGTTGAACCCTCACAACTCTTTTTCTCTTTTACTCCTATCTTAGAGGGTCCACGAGGTTACGAAACAAGGCGCAGGAAGTCAAATTTCTGCGCCTTTATCTTTATAAAGGGTTTACAGAATCAATCGAAAATCGTATATTTAGGAATGTACTACAAACAAAGAGGTCAAAATGGATCTTAAAGACCGTAACTTGAGAATTCTCAATTTCACATCTTGGAGCGTCAATGGCGCAATCTCGTCTGTAATTCTCAAAGCTTATTACAAGAACTGCAAAACTTACTTCATGTCGTATCGCCGTCCCGATGAAATGACTAAGATCATGATCGAAGAGGGCGAAAAGATCGACGCCGTAATCTTCACGAACATCGCTCCGACACAGAGCCGCGACTTCGTCAAGAATTTCAAGAAGCCCGTCGTAATCTTCGACCATCACGAGAACGCGAACTGGTGGAAGACTCTGGGCAACAAGGACTATCACGTCAATCAGGACTACTCGGGCGCTATGATGGTCTACATGTTCTACAAGCGCTGGATGGCCGACATCGAACGCTACTACGACGTGGCGCTTCTCGCTGATGACTTCGAACTCTGGAAGTTGAATGATCCTCGCTCGTTCCACTTCAACACTCTGTTCTGGAAGTCCGACAATCCGTATACATTCATCAAGCGCTGGTCTGCTGGTGGAAAGCTCGCTCTGACTCAAGCCGAGAAGGACATCCTCTCGGAACACGTTCGTGACTGGAAGCTCTATTACGAGTCTCTCGCACAGCTCAAGCTCGGCTACAACGGCCGAATGATAACGGCGAACGAATATCAGGCAGAGATCAGCAAGCAGATGGACTTGGAAGGCGTAAACTACTTCCTCCTCTACCATCCGAAGTCCAACTACATCACTCTCCGTTCCTGCACTGCCGTAATCGACTGCAAGGAGATTCTGGAGAAGATGAACGTGTTCACCGCACAGAGCAACGTCGGCGTCATCCCGTGCAAGAACATAGATGAAGCGAAGACAATCTGCGCTCAAGTCGAAAAGAACGTTTTGGCACACGTGCCGAAGGAAGCATAATGGCTAAGAAGAAAAACCCTAACTACAAGACTGACAAAGAGATGCAAGAAGATGAGTTCGTACCAGTCCTCTTCGATCTCATCTCTGCGAAGTATTACAAGTACAAGAAGGTCAATCGCGAAAACGTCGTCAAGTACTACACTGCTCAGTGCAAGAAGCTGAGAAAAGAGATGGACAAGCGCAAGTACAATGCTGCAATCTCTTTGGTTGAGTTGGTGAACAGAGGTCTCATTCAGGTCATCGTCGCTTGGCACGAGAATGATGGAAAGACCAATTACTTCGTTCATACAAATAACTATATTGCTGGTGAAATTGGACCGGATTGCAGAAAGCTCGGTGAATTCTAATGTTTGAAGTTGATGACCAGACAAAGACTTTTGTCCTCGAGAAGTACATCCGTCGTGCGGTCGATATGGTCCGTCATAAGGGCCGTGGACGCGAGATCAAGGTGAACTGTCCGTTCTGCGGAGACAAGGACTTAAAGGGCACTCTATGGCTCACAAACACCTATCGTTGGTGCTATACGTGCTGGAGAGCCTCTTGCCGTTGCGCAGATCACGGAATTCTCGCTACTAAGTGGCTGAAGGAAGTCAACTCGAGTCTCTACGACCAGTATGTCGAAGAGCTGAAGTCTTACGGAAAGAAAGACAAGAAGGAAGTCGATGCGCTTAAGGCCATTATCGAACGCAAGAGAGCAGATGACCTGATCAAAGAGAAACAGGACCTGCAGAGAGCTATCGAGAAGGACCGCAAGGCGACACGATTCTTCAAGAAGATCGACAAGCCTGGCAAATACCAGTTGGCTGCTATTCACTTCTGCAAGAGTCGATTGATTCCTGAAGAGGTTTGGAAGCGCTTCTATTACTGCGACGAAGACAAGTATCGCGGACGCGTGATCATTCCGTTCTACGACAAGGACGGCAAGATCGAATTTTTCCAAGGACGCACCTTGGACAAGGATAACGACGTCAAATACCTGTCTAGAGTCGGAAGCACTGCGCTCTACAACTGGGACTTCGTGGACAAAGAGAAGCCAATCGCAGTTCTCGAGGGTCCTATCAACAGCATGTTCGTAGAGAACTCGACGGCTACAGTCGGCGCTGGATCCTCTGGCGAGATCGATGACAAGCTCAAGAGCCTGAACTGCTGGTTTATCTTCGACAACGACAAGGGCGGTCGAAAGAACGCTTGGAAGAGGGTCAATCAGGGACGACCAGTCTTCATGTGGAGCTCGTTCATCTTCGACTACAATCTTCCGACAGACATCAATGACATCAACGACGTCATCATGTATCTGAAGAGACGAAAGAAGTTCACGATCGAAGAGCTGAGACGCTATTTTACACGCTATCCCGACCAGTACAAGGCACTCGAACTGGCTAAAGTGAAGGAAGATCTTCCACTGCCGCAGAGAAGCGATACGCCCGAAGTGGATGAGGAAGAAGACTAAAGGAGATACAATGAACACAGACATCTACATCGAATATGACGAAGAACTGGCTGATAGAGCCATTATGGAGAAGTACAACAGGAATACGATCAAGGACATCGCTATGTTCAATGATGCTTTCGCAAAGTGGTTGCAAAGTACTGAAAAATGGCGAACGAAGTGCAAGCTTTTGAGATACGAACGGCCGTGGTCAACTACCAAGTACACCTTAACAGCCATCCTCAAGAAACCGACCTACAAGAAAGTCAAGTAAAGAGTCTCCTGCATGCCAGAAAGACTGGGTCTCACAAGGATCCAGTCTTTTTTCTTGTAAATACTTTATGTCAGTATTTGCGAAAAACTACTATCAGGGAACCTTCGTTCCTAAGCATCCAGAGAAGTGCCTGAACTTCAATGGAAAACTATACCCTGACAAGACGCTTCCGATCACTTACAGAAGCTCATGGGAGCAGATCATGTGCAACTTCTGCGACATGGAGCTGGACATTCTGTCTTGGGGTTCTGAAGTCGTCGAGATTCCCTACTACTCTCAGATCGACAATCGCAGCCACAAGTACATCTTAGACTTTCTCATCATCCTGAGAGACAAGTCGGGAAAGATACAGAAGTATGCCATCGAAGTGAAGCCAGACAATCAGGCAGAGAAGCTTGACGCTAACGGCAACGTGATCTATCCTCCAGCGCCGAAGAGAAAGACACAGAGAGCTTTAGCGAAATGGCAGGAGAAGTGCCAGGTGATACGGAGAAACGCTGAGAAGTGGGAAGCTGCGAAAGTATGGGCAGCTAAGCGTGGATTCACGTTCAGGGCTATCACAGAGAACGAGATCTTCGGGCTCGTAAAGAAGCAATAGCGGTCTTATAAATAACTCATAAGGGAAATACCTATGAATCTGAACTTTCTAAACTTTCTAAGCAACAATTTCTTGAAGAACGAGGAGGACGCACAGACTCTTCGTGAACTTGAAGCTAAGAACAACTCGATCGGTCTTGATGAAGACCAGACGAACTGGAGCGCTGCCGCTGGCGGTTGGGGAACTAAGAACGGCGATGCTGTCAACCCGGACCAGCAGTCTATCCTGTTCGATGCTGTCTTCGAGACCAAGAAACAGAGAATCGCTTTCTACCGCAGCATGTTCAACTACCCGCTCATCAAGAAGGCCATCATGGTCATGATCAACGAGATGTGCAAGCCGAACGCGGAGAACGAGATCGCTTCATTCAACATCACTAAGGCTTTCGCAGACCAGTTCAACGCCACTGAGTACAAGTCGCTCAAGAAGGAGTTCGACTACGTGATCAACTGCGTCTTCGGCGGAAGCAGCAAGATCAAGAACATGGTCAGAAGATGGCTCGTGGATGGAGAACAGTTCATCGAGAACTGCGCTTCTGACGACGGAACTAAGCTCGTAGGTCTCAAGGTTCTTCCGCCATATTGCTCACTTGTCATCTATGAAGAGGGCAAGGCTGTCGGCTACATTCAGGATCCGAGAATGATCGATCTACAGTCGACTGGCGAGATCAAGAAGTTCACGCTAGACCAGATCTCTTACTCCGACTACGGCATGTGGGGCTCTAACAGAAACGACGTTCGCGGTCACTTGGACGCTGCTATCCGTCCATTGAATCAGCTGAGAGCTATCGAGGACGCTTTGACGGTCACTAGAATCAACCGTGCTCCGGAAAGAAGACTTTGGAACATCTTCATCGGCCGTAAGAACGACGCTGCGGCTAATGCGATGATCAACGACATCAAGAACAAGTACCGCAAGACTATGACGATCAACCCAGTGACTGGCATGATCGAGTGCTCAAAGAACGTCCAGTCGTTCACAGAAGACATCTTCGTTGGTAAGACTGACCAGGGCTATGGCACTACCGTCGAGCCGATCAAGTCTTCTACCGAGTTCAACGGCCAGATGGATGACGTGAGAATGTTCCAGCAGCAAGTGATGGACGCTATTCTGTTCCCGGCTCAGAGATGGGCGAACGGAGAAAGCGGTGGAACGAACTACAGCGTTTCTCCAGAACAGGAAGTCAACGAGATTGCTTTCCAGGAGATGTGCCGTGATCTCGCACAGAGATACTGCGACCAGATCATCAAGCACACGTTCCTAGTCCATTTGAAGCTTGTCGGATTCAAGAAAAAGTATCTTGATCCAGCACTATACAACATCAATCTGAACGGCGCAAACAGCTTCGAGAAGATCAGACAGCTAGCAGTATGGGAGAAGATGGGCGGAATCATAAGCCAGCTCCAGCAGATGCTCCCGAGCCTTGCAAACGCTAAACCTGACTCAGAAGAGGCTAAGCCGCTGATCTCCAAGCAGTATCTCTACGAGACAATCCTTCACATGTCTGACGCTGACATCCTCAAGAATCAGCAGTACATCAATCAGGAGTGCGAAGCTATCATCGACGCTGCTAAGGCTGCTAAGGATGAAGCTGCTCCAGAAGACAAGGATGAGGATCTGGAAGGAGATGATGACATAGGATTCTAAACGAGAGGTAGCCGATGAAATACTCACTAGCTGACGCGAAGCGGATTTATGCATTTTTCGACAAGGACTTTTTCCTTGGAGAATTGGGTTGTAAGCTCGGAAAATGCGTCATAACATGCGACAAATCAGAAGCTGTTGAGTATTTCGGCCAAGAAGACTTCGACACCGTTAGCGGCCTATCGCTCTATGACAACGGCAAGAAGTACATCTATGTCAACCGCTATCTCTTCGACAACAAGAAACCGCTCGCTAACACTATCCTTCACGAGATGATTCATCTGTACAACAACATGGTGAATCCCGACACGAGAAGATATAGAGCTGGACACGGCGCTTTCTGGACGAAGATCGCTAGACTAGCTACTTCGATCTACGGAAAGAAGATCGGCCCTATCGAGCAGTTCGCCGACGACACAGAGGAACAGAAGAAAAATCACGCAAAGCTCATTCACTCGACTAAGACGCTCGCTAACGTGTACGTAGTCGTGCTGAGAAGCCGTGATCTGATTCCAGTGAAGTCTCTGACGCCAGAGCAGATCGAAGAGATCAAGAAGACAGACGCTAGAGGAATCTTCAAGGTCAAGCCGAATCGTGAGCAGAGCTCGAAGAACCGAGTGAAGAACTACGCTACTTTCGACATGCTCATGGACGACATCAAGTACGGAATCTCTTATGACGAAGAGCTCATGTACCAGGAGCTTGACCTTAAGCTCGGCACCGATTCAGAGAAAATCTGGCTGAATCCTATGAATAAAATCAACGAATCTCATGTAAAAAATCGTAAACTATCCAAAATATAGGTTTACAAATCGTCTCGAACTTCTTATATTAAAAATAATGTTAGAGTCCGAGAAGATATAAATAGAACATAACTTTAAGGAAAGAGCTAACATGACTAAGATGACAGTCGACACACTAGATATGGTAAAACTCAAAGACGGCTCACACAACTGCGTAGCGATATTCAAAGCTACTCTCTGCGGTCTCTTCCGCATCACAGGCGTAAAGCTGTTCAACGATCCGATGACGGGAAAATGGTGGCTGAAGTTCCCAGTAAACGAGAGCAATCACAAGAAGCTCCCGTTCTTCTCGTTTGTGAATCATGAGGACTACCAGTACCTTCTAGAGTGCGCAATGAACGAATTTCAGGGTGACTCTGATGAAAAAGAAGCATACGTGGGCTAACGCCATTCCAAAGACTCGTCGCGAGAAAGACGTGATGAGGATGATCAAGAATCCGGCCGAGTGCAAGCGCATGATGGACTTGCTCGGTACCGCTACAAAAGTAACTGAAAACATCAACAAGTTCCAAGACGAGAAGTTCAAGACAGTCGAAGAGATTGTCGCTTTCGTTTCTATCCATTTGTCTGACGAGTTCATCGGAAAGGAGATCTTGCTCGACGAACTAAACAGACTAGTGGAGAATTATGAAGAACGAATCTTATCTCGAGAAGGAAGTGATCCAGGTGCCCCAGTTCAAGGTGGGCGGTGAGTACAAAGACGATCAGGGCAACGACTACAAGGTGCTTTCGATCCAAGGAGACTTGATGGAGGCGAAGTTCAACTTCGTCAAGAAAAAGTTCCGTATAGTCCGATGGGGATCCACGATGGCAGCCGTGAATAGCGGCCGAATCTGGTTCCGTTCCGCTGCGCCAGATCCTACACTTCTCGAAAAGGACTGGACGTGCAACATCGTGCCTCGCGGAAAATACAACAAGCTCAAGAAAATGTCTCCCGAAGAGAAGAAGGAATATCGCCGTGAGCGTGCAAGGAAACGCCGTAAAGCCAGACGTGAAGCTGCGAAGGCAGCCAAAGAGTCCGACAAGACGGTATAAATAACACAGAACACTCAACATTGAGGAACAACTAATATGGGATTTCATGATTTCTTACAGAGTCAAAGAAGACCAGCACAGCAGGTCGAACCCGATTTCGAACCTGAGGTAGAAGAGAACTATGAGGAAAGACCTCCTCAAAGAAGAGCTAGAGTTGAAGAGAGAAACTTCGACCGCGAAGACGAGAAAGTGATGGACGAAGTTGACTTCTACAAGCAGCGTCTGTACAAGAAGATCGACTCCTGCTTCATCCGTTACGGCCTAGCGGGTCTAAAGAAGATCGATGAGGGCATCGCAGACTCTCTCGCTAGATACATCGACAGTCTCAAGGGCGGAACGAACTACGAGGACAGGATGGCAAATAGGTACAGTCCGAACTACCGTCGTCCGCCGGAAAGAGTCCGTTACAGAGACGAAGAGCTCAACGAGAGAGAAGAGGATCTGCCACGCCGTCCAGAGCCGAAGCCAGCGCCAAAGCCGTTCAAGAAGCCAGTCAAGATCGAAGGATCTAACCCGAATCCAGTTCCCAGAAGAGCTGGCGAGCCGAACCTTCAGGCTGGCGTATACAACCCGGAGCTGCTCAACGCTATTCTCACGGACGTGATTCCGCCGACAGAGATTCATCCAGTCGAGATTCACAGCAACATTCCAGTTCCGCAGAAGCAACAGCAAGCTGCACCGCAGAAGGTTGACTTCGCACCGCTTCCAGAAGAGATGCAGGAACAGGAACAGCCGCAGGAACAGTCCTACGAACAGACTTACGAACAGCCAGCTGAGACCTATCAGGCACCGCAGCAAGCTGAATCGAGCAACTTCGACATCTCAGACGTGATGCTCGCTGGCGCTAGAGACACCGACGTGAGCTTGATCGTTCCTCCGACTATCGAAGAGCCTACAGCTGAGAACTTCGTATCCGACACTGATCTCGATGCTCCAATTGTTGAGTCAGAGACGCAGACACCGATCCAGATGCCTGCACCGAAGAGAAGAAAGAAGAAGTAATGAGCGAGATAACGTTAGAAGAGCTAGAGAATCAACCCTTCGTACAAGCCCACAAGGACTTGTACAAGGTAGCTCTTGAACGTGGAAAGTACTCAGACAAAGTCTTCTGGGACGAGCTTGACAGCGACGTTCGAGACGCAGTGAAAGATCAGCTCAGAAAGTACGGAAGTAAGCCAGTTTGGAGAATGCTCAAGTGATGGAAGTTCTAAACAAGTGTTTTGAGCGCCTAGAAGCCGCTTCTGCGGGTGATAACAAGCACTTCCTTGAGAAACTACAGCGTAACGGCAAAATGGCCGTAGCGGCGCTGGAAAGTGACAATATCATCAACGAAGCGCAGACGACTATGAAGTCGCTCAAAGCAGCTAACAAGAAGATCTCGATGTCTACGCACTCACGCAGCGTGGACAACATTCTCGTGTACATCTTCTTGAAGAATCTCCTAACAGTTCCCACTACGACTAAGGCTTACAAGCTCGGCTTGATCGACAAAGACGGAAAACTTCTCCGTGAGCCGAAGACGCAAGAAGAGAACGACTGTATCTCTAACCTTGACTTGTTCATCGGCCAGCTCAGAAAGTGGCTCAGACCCTACATGAACCGTCTGTCTAAGATGACATGGGTCCGCTCGATGGACGCGAGCTATCGAATCCAGAACGCGCTCGGAAACACAGAGTCTCTGTCCAAGAGAGCTACTGTGATCAGAGTCAATGACGAGCTCGACAAGATTCTGGAGGGATGATGGGCTGTCCGATCTGCGAAGGCGCATTCAAACGATACGGATTCTCTCTTCACGAGGGACTTCACTGCTACACTGCTAGTGAGAAAGCTTGCTGTCCAAAGAAGGTGACTATCACCTCTTTCAGCTCCACGGAAGTGAAGTTCACCACTAAGGACGGCGTAGAGCACTCTAAGCCCTTTATGGAATTCATGAAAAGTTCCTGGGTTGACAGAACATCGTTCTGATTTTATTCTATATTTCATTCTAGATTGAACTTAAAAGAGGTTTTAACATGGACCTTAACTTTGTCTTGTTGACTAAAGCATACGACGAGCCAGACATCAGATACTGGCTCCAATACCATCACAACCGTTTTGTCGGCGCAAGATTCACCATCGTCGACAACGACTCTATCGTCGACGTCAAGAAGATCGCAGACGAGATTCTCGGCGACTATCACTACATCCGTCTCAACGGATTTCCGAATCAGAGAAAGCTGTATGCCGACTTGATGAACGGCGCTTACGGCAAGATCTTCCGTGAGAATGAAGCCGTAGCCTTCTTTGACGATGACGAGTACTTCTACCTGCGTGATCCGAACGACGAGAAGAACGAGCTCGACTACAAGATCGTTCTACACAAAGCTTTTGGAGAGTATCTTGACAAGAACGCACAGCCGCAGACGAAGTATGACACGCTAGTCATCCCTCACATCAACATGTCTACCCACGATGTTCTCGTCGATAGAAACCCGTCCTGTCCTCTCGCTCTGACTCATACCGAGCACCGGAGCGACACAGAGTCTACCGTCAAGTGCATCGTGAGATTCTCCACATACAACGAGTACGAGTGGAAGATTCAGCCAGGCGTTGACGAAGCAGGACATGTCCCTTTCGTAAACGGCGAGAGAAACGCTGCTATGTTCACTGCTTGGATAAACAAGGAGAAGAGACACCATCCGATTGAAGTCCTCACGTTCGACATGGGCAACACTTCATTTGGAACGATCGACTACCAGAGCAACGTCCGTCTCTATCACTACCACATCAAGTCTAAGTGGGACTGGGACGAGAAGATCAAGCGTGGATCTTGCGCTTGCCTGACTCCTTGGTACTCTCCGAAGCTTGAAGAGAACTGCTTCTATGGCGGATATGACTTCTTCGACTTCGACATGAAGGACGAGTTCCTGCGCTACTGCGAGTGGAAGCACGAAGACTACGGCAAAGATCAGTTCCATCCAGTATGGAGTCCGTTCAGAGAGAATGCGACGACGATCAGAAAGTCTCAGTTCAATCTGGATCTGAATCGCGCTAGAGAGTACAAGATAGATCGAAAGGTCGGCTATGAAGACTTCCGTTTCGCTACGACGCACAGAGAGAAAGTGGCGTTGGCTATCAAGTGGATCCAAGAGAACGCGCCGAGTATCAAGATCGACAAGCCAGGTAACTACAAAGACCTGAACATCGCAGACCGCATCAACCTCTATAAGCTCTACGACTCGAATCCAAAGAAAGTCCTATGGGCTGACAAGTGCGCCGTGTACAAGGAACTCTATGATCTCGGGCTCGAAGACATCAGAATTCCGATCTTGTACGAGAGATACAAGCCGTCAGATTCTGACATCCAAGAAGCTCTTGAGCTGTGCCGAGTGAACGACTGCATTCTCAAGTGCAATCACGCCTCAGGGTACAACATCAGATTCAACGCTACTGAGGGAATCAATTACGACTTCCTCGCGAAAAAGATACGAGGATGGCTTGACACTAACTACGCTTACATCGCGGGTTACGAGTGGCAGTATGAGACGATCACGCCAGCTATTCTAGTTCAGCCGTCACTATTCCCGAGAGACGTCAAGCCGACAGACTATCAGTTCTACTGCGAGAACGGCAACATCGTAGCCATAGAGATCCAGAGAAAAGCTAGCAAAGTGATCATCGAGCACGTCGCGTTCACTGACATCGAAGGAAAGGATCTTGACTGGTGCTTGGGAAGTTGGCCTCTCCAGAAGGGACTGAACATCGAGCAGAAAGAAGCAGTAGCCGCGATGAGACCAGTAGTCGAAGAGATCGCGAAGCTGTTCCAGTTCGTGAGAGTGGATCTCTTCTGGGTCAACAAGCGCATCTACTTCTGCGAGACGACATTCTGTCCATGCTCTGGCGTGCTTGACTATCAGACACGATAAATAACGTATGCTAGACAGCAGATTCATATATGATGTAGACGCGACGACCCTTCCGCTATCGAAGGATCTTCTAAAATCTTGCATAAACAGCAAGCCGATTTTCTCGTTTGTCCTCTGCAAGTACGAAGATCTGATCACTACGATCAACACGATCAATAGATCGCCCGAGATCAGCGGAACTCTGAACGGCCAGACTCTGTTCGACAGCATCAATAGTCCAGTCACTAGCTTTGACTGCGTCATCAAGATCGAAGGGCTGAAGGCTTCCGAAGACAACTATCTTGATCACGTTCTTCAGTCGAACGACGACTGCACTTGGACAGACTTCAGGACTTACTCGAATGAGCTAAAGAAAGAGATTCGCGGACTAAAGGAGACAGTGTTCCAGAAAGCTCTATGGAGCCAAGACGCTATAGACACTTGGTTCGAAGTGACTGGAATGCAGCTGCCAGACTCCGTCAGAACATCTCTCGGCACTGACTGGAAGCTATTCCTCGATACAGTGATCCGCAGCTCAGACAGAGACTCTTACATCTCCTCTTGCACTGACGAAGCTAAGAAGCTCTACACCGACTTGATCTACCGGAACGCCAAGAATCTCTTGGACCGTTACAGAGTCGAGTTGATGGCTCACGCTACTCAGCAGAACAAGAACGACGACACTGTGAAAGTCACAAAGCCCGTAGTCAGCAAAATCTACATCATGTCGAACAACTACGCTAAGTGCCAGAGAGACTGGCCGACACTGCGTGTCTCTCCTCTAAATAAGAAAAGCTTAGAAACACTGGGGCTATATCTGTGATTCCTATCAAGACATTCGTACCAACTAAAGATCCTAGAGAATATGATGCAGTAAACGACATCACGTATCTCGACAACTCCTACGGCGACTCTATGTGCAAGAAGTACAACAGAGCCATTGACATGATAGGAGACTACAAGGGCTGGGTCTGCTTCATTCACGATGACGCAGAGATCAGAACTCCACCAGACATCGTTCAGGCGAGACTTCGTCAGGCTTACAGCCGTGATCAGCTAGTCGCTGGCGTCATCGGAACTTTCAACTTGGACTACCTGATGCACTGGTGGTACCCAGACCGCGAAGTCAACGGATGCGGCTACATTCTCCAGAAGGTATTGGGACCAGACAAGAAGCCAGTCGTTCCCGAGAGAGTCTACGAGATGAAAGACTGGCCAGGTTTCCACGACGGACTAGCTACCGTGGATGGATGCTGCATGTGGATCCACACAGACGCCTTCAAGAAGATCCGTTTCGACGAGAACATCAAGAGCTACCACTTCTATGACGTGGACATCTGCCTTCAGGCTCTCAGAAACAAGATCGGCGTCTGCACAGTTCCAGTCACAGTAGTTCACGCATCTGCTGGCGAGTTCGACCGAAAAGAGATGGACAAGCTTAGAGTGTATGTCTTCGACAAGTGGTCTAGAATCGTAAACACATTCCCGATCAACAAATATGCACTATTTAGGAGCGACGATGAAATTGAGATTCCTGGAATTCCTGAACGAGAAACAGAGCCTGATTCAGCTAAGGGATAACTTCAAGAAGGTTTTTCCATACTCTGACTACAAGAACGTCCGCATTGTGAACTCGACCTCTAAGGGCAAGGACACTTTGACGATGACGTGCTCTGGACTCGTGGAAGCTCACTCTCAGAGCACACCCTACAAAGTATTTGTCCAGTTCCACAAGCAGAACTTGGAAGATCCGTGGGACATCAACGCGATGGTCGAAGTGAAGTGCTCATGTGACGCGTTCCGCTTCAATGTAGCATATCCGCTCTACAAGAACAAGAACTACGCTGGTAGAGTGCCAGGAAATTCCACGATTCCGAACAGAGTCGTAAATAAAGCACAGATCCCGACATTCTGCAAACACATCTACGCATATCTACGCTACCTGATCCAACAGAAAGTCATAAGCCTGTAAATTTACTAAATTTTAACTGTTATGAGCAAGAAAAGCAAATTTCTGAAAACTAAAGAAGAACACATAAATCCGCTAACCGAGTCCGAAGTCTCTAAGGTGTTGGAGTTCAACATCAAAGAGTACGGCATGTCTGTCATCGAAGACAGAATGATTCCGTCAATTAGAGACGGATTGAAGCCCTCGCAGCGTCGTCTGCTGAAGGCTATGTATGACTTGAAGGCATGGAACACTGCTCCGACTGTGAAGTCTGCTAGAGTCACTGGCGACTGCATGGGCAAGTATCACCCGCACTCTGAAGCTTATGGCGCACTGGGCGGTCTAGTGAATCAGACTTACAGCCTAGTTCAGGGACAGGGAAACTGGGGAAGTCTCGATGACGAACCCGCAGCCCCGAGATACACAGAGTGCCGTTTCAGCAAGCTCGGTCAGAGATGCTTCGAAAGCTACGAAGTCGCTGACGAAGTTCCTAACTTCTCTGGCGAGTACATGGAGCCAATCGACATTCCAATGGACTTCCCGATGTTCTTCGTCAACGGCGGAACGGGCATCGGCGTGGCGGTTCGTCTAGAGACGCTTGACCACAACCTTGAAGAGATCGTAAACGCTCTCAAGATCGTTCTAAAGAAGGGCGAGAAGACGAAGATGGAAGATCTGTTCAAAGTCTTCCACGGTCCAGATTCCGTCTATGGCGGTAAGCTGCTCACTTCAAAAGAAGAGTTAAAAGAAATTTACGAAACTGGCACAGGAAAGGTCTCTTACGAGTGCGACTACACGATCACTCCACAGGGCAGAGACAAATATCTGCTCACGGTGACTGGGTACTGCCCTGGCTTCAAGCCGTCGAAGTTCCAGAACGCTATGATCAAGCTCATGTCTGAGAAGTACGTGCTGGACGCTAACGACGCTTCAACAAAGGAAAATGTCTGCAACTTCCAGGTCGTATATCAGGGCGAAGAGACATTCGAGAGCAAGATCCACAAGAATCTGATCTGCACGCAGAACGTCCAGTACTACGCGCTCGACCGTCGCAAGAGCAAGGATCCAGAGTTGAGAGACGTCGACACTGTTCTACTTCAGAAGTCTTTCATCGAGTACATGAAGATCTGGCTCGACTGGAGAAGAGAGCAAGAGGGAAAGCTGCTCGATATTCGCGCAAAAGAGATCGACGACAAGATGTTCCATGTCGAGTGCCGTATGTGCGCCGCAGAGAATCTAAAGGTCATTCAAGCTGCTCTGAACGCCGATGACGCTGTGTCTCACTTGATGAACAATCTGCCGTATCTCATGGGTCATCCGAGAGCTAAAGAGGGTGCAGAATACATTCTCGACCTGAAGATCGGATCCATCAAGAAGACGGACATGCAGAAGATGCGCCTTGAATTCGGCGCACTAGATCAAGAGCTGCAACGTGTCAACAAGGACAAGAGCGACATCGACAAGGTCGTAGCGAGAAAGCTTGACTCACTGAAGGAGTTCTTCAAGCCGAGAATGCTCAAAGTCCAAGAATAGAATTTTTCATAATAACCTAGAATCAGGCTCGGGTGAAATATCCCGAGCCTTTTACGTTTTTCTCGATAAATATCTCATAACTAACCAGCATGGTCAACTATGAGCATCGAGACATCAATTGACGCTCTCTGCCGTGAATTCGACATCGAAGACAGAAGAGCCGACGAAAAAGCTAAACCTACACTTCCCGATCCAGTCGAAGAAGTAGCCGCAGTTGAGCCTGAAGAGCCAGTTGCGCAAGATCCTATGAGTTTCCTTGAAGAGGAGACGGGCGAACTAGTGCATACAGTTCCTGACGAGGACGATGAAGACGAGAACGGTGGACACGGTCCATCGGTTGCCGACTTGAAGAAGAAAGCGCAAGAAGACAACAAAGAGATCGTCAAGCTAGAAGCAGAAGTCAAGCTCAAGACCATGACTCAGCGGTATGACCTTGAAGACAAGGCGTACATGAAAGCTCAGCTCAAGTCTCTGATCTCCGACAACAGGACAGTGATGGAAGTGATCGAGTCTCAGTTGAAGATAGGCACAAATCCGCACCTGTTCGACACTTACGCTACTCTGTCTAAAGTCGTCGCCGACAACGTGATGAGACTCGCTAAGATCGACCAGATGGTCACCGACTACAAGGTCGTCGAGGACAAGGGTAACGGCAACATCAAGCAGGACGTCATCAAAGAGCAGCAAGAAGCAGCAGCTGCTGGCCAGGGCGGTGGAAACACTTATATCCAGAACAATCTCTGCTTCGCGTCTGACGAGATTCTCAAGATGGTCAAGAAAGTCCTTCCTCCGCAGCAGAAAGTCACGATGGAAGATCTGCCGAAATTCGATCTCACGTAACTCGGAAATAAATAACAATAGAAATCATGAGTAGACCTCTTTACACAAAGTTCTCGATCTTTTACCGCATCAGCAAGAAGGACGAGTTCCTTCGTAAGCTCATCGCTAGTCTGTGCAACAGAAACGATCTGTCTGACTACGATGTGCTATACGACATGTACTCGCGTACCTTCGACATCATAGCCGAAGCGATAAAGAACAAGGACAAGAAACGCATAATGACGTTGATCATGAACGAGAATTGCGACGCTAAGCTCAATCGTAGAATCTACGACTACTTAGTCTGCGCAAACACTTTCAAGCTGTCCAAGAAGAACTTGGAAGAGGCACTAGAGAACCAGGAGCTTTAATATGGAAATGAATTTGGAATCTATCAGAAAATTCGTGAATGAGCAGGTAGCTCCAGTCGACTTTCTGAAATTTCTCAAGGAAGCTGGTCCAGACGAAGAGGCACCAGACAACGACCCTCCTCCCGAGGATCTAGACGGAGGAGATGAGGGTAGCGAAGGCGGAGATGGAGATCTCGGCGGAGACTTCAGCGAGGATGGTGGTGGAGACCTAGGCGGAGACGCTGGTGGTGATCTCGGTGGAGGAGACCTTGGCGGAGGTCCCGCTGGAGGCCCAGGCGGCGGTGCAGGTGGAGACACTGGCGAGCTCGGCGACGAGACTGAAGCAGTAGACAATCGTTTCGCAGACCGTGAAGATGATCCAGACTTCACTGGAGCTAACGGCGAAGGAAGCGCAGCCGAGGGCAATCCTCCTGGCGGAATGATCTACGACGTCGAGGGCGTTCTGAAGGGCGTAAACGACGCTATCAACTCTAGCGACGTCAACCTGGCCGAGATCGATGACGCAAAGAACGTTCTCGAAGTGATCGCTAACGGAAAGAAGCTCATTCCGCAGGACTTTGAAGAGATCCACGACTACCAGTCCTTCTCTGACATCGTCAACAGAGCTCTGTTCCAGACCGACGACAACACGAAGAACTACTTCAAGATGAAGATCAAGAAGGCTATCCTCGACATCCAGAATCAGAAGAAGATTGATGCCTCGAAGAACGCTGGTGAAGTCGACACAATGCGTGATTTGGCTTCTAAGCTCTGATTTTCCCGATAAATAAAGAGAAAAAGTTAATAAAATGTTAACTTTTTCTCAAAAAAGCAATTTTTTCACAAAAACGCAATGATATATAAATCATAAGCCGGAGGAAATAAATGGATAAAATCGCAGAAAAGCTCAAGGCGCTAGGCGTATCAGAAGAGGACTTGGCAACTGTCAAGGAATCTTTCGATGCAGCTGTTGACGCTAGAGTTAAAGCTGAAACCAATCTTATTTCCGAGAAAGCAGAAGAATACATCGCAAGAGAGGTCGATTCTCGTGTTGCTGCTAAGACAGCTGAACTAGAGACCCTCTCCGAGAAGTATCTCGAGATCAAGACTGCAACAATCGCTAAGAACGCTGCACTCAAGCTCGACGAACAGAAGAAAGAGATCGAAGATGCTTGCGCTAAGTACATCGACGAGAATTTCGAGAAGGCTTTCGCGGAAAAATACGAAAAGGAATTGGCTACGATGGAAGAGTCTATCCTCGCGCAGCTTGACGACTATCTTGACTATGCTATCAACGAGAACATCTCTCCTGATCTCATCAAGAATGCAGCTGTCAACGAGACTTTCTCACCCATCATCAAGGGAATCCAGAACCTCTATCAAGAACAGTTTGTTCCTCTCAACACATCTGGCCAGAAGAAGCTCAAGGAAGCTCAGGCACACGCTGCCGAACTCGAAGAGACTCTCGCTGCTCAGATCCAAGAGAACATGAACCTCACTAACATGTCTGAGAAGTACGCTAAGCGCGCCCTCATCGCAGAGAAGGTCTCCGATCTATCCGCTGCTGACAGAGCTAACGTGAGAAAGTTCTTCGCTGAGAAGTCTTTCGCTACTACGAAGGCAGACATCGATTCTTACTGCAACATGCTCAAGGAGTCTGCAAAGAGAATCGAAGAGGCAAGAGAACAGGCCATTCGTGAGAGCAAGGTTCAGATGACTGCTCCGAAGAGCATCGTCGCGGAATCCACGAGACCAAGACCTAAGTCTTTCGTGAAGTCCTATTCTGAGGACAACACTCCAGACTTCGTAAACGAACGTATCAAATCACACAAAGAGTCCAGACGCTTGGACGAAAGCAGCGACGAGTACCTCACCTCAGTGGCTAAGTACTGCGAGCTGTAAGGAATAAAGAATTTTCAAGGAGTAAAAGAGAATGAAAATCCTAAATTCACAGAAGACAATCACTGAGGCATGGAGCGAAAAGCCAAATGCACTCTCTGTTGCATCTATTCAGGACAAGTATATTCGTGCTAACACTGCAAAGTTGCTTGAAAACCAGGACCGCTGGGTCAAGAAGGGCATGAGACTTGACGAAGACTTCAGCATGGGCGTTGCTGGTGCTACTGGTCTCAACCAGGGTATCCCGCATGGTGGCCCGGGTAAGGGCGTTCTTCCGAACATCTCTATGGCTATCGTCCGTAGAGCATTCCCGGAAATGTTCGCAAACGTACTCGTCGGTGTTCAGCCGATGGCTGGTCCGGTGTCTCTAGCCTGCGCAGTCCGCAGAATCTACAAGACCGCTAACCCACAAGAAATCATCGAAGCTGCTTGGAAGCACGTCGCTCGCTTCTCTGGCTTCACTGGCTCTACTGCTAACAACCAGGGCGCTCCAGACGCAGGTACCGCAGTTGAGACTGAAGCTGCAGAACGCTGGAAGCTCGGCGGAGACGCTAACAAGTTTGAGAAATGGCCGGAACTCGGACTCATGCTCGCTACGCAGGTCGTGGCAGCTAAGACCCGTAAGGTCGGATCTAGCTTCTCTATCGAGTCTGCTCAGGACATCGAGTCTATGCAGCACCTCGACATGATGAGCGAGATGATCAAGACCTGTCAGGAAGAGCTCGTTCAGGAAATCGACCGTGAGACTATCGCCCACTGTAAGGCACTCTGCACCCCGAAGGTGTACAAGTTCGCTCAGGGCAACGACAACACTGGTGCTCCTAACCCGAACCGCGAAGGATTCGGTGACGGCTGGAATGGTCGTTGGTCTCAGGAAAGACTCGCAAACATCGTCGCTAAGCTCATTGGCGCTTCGAACAACATCCGTACCAGCACTCGTACCAGCTCTGGTAACATTGCTGTAGTAAGCCCGGATATCGCTACTGCTCTGCAGATCGCGGCTCCGAACTTCAGCAAGATCGTTACCAACGTCAACGGTAGCTCTGCAACCGCAGCTGCAGGTACTCTAAACGGAAACATCAAGGTCTTCATCGACAACAACGCTGTTGACCCGATGACCGGTATCGATAACGGTGAAGCACTCATCGCATACAAGGGCGAAGGCCTCTCTAACTGCGGTGTGGTATACTGCCCGTACATCACCAGCTTGACACTTCAGGCTACTGATCCTCGCGACTTCTCTCCGAGAGTTGGCGTGATGAGCAGATACGCCTTCGCCGACAACATGCTCGGCGCTGAGAACTACTACAGACTTCTCAGATTCGAAGGACTTGCTGCGAAGGTTGGATTCGATACTAACGACGAAGGCACTTGGTAATCAGAGTGAAATTTAACACAAAAGGAGAATTTTGACAATGTACAAACTACCTTCTAAGTCACAGTATCACATTGGTAACGACCACGCTATCCCGGATAGCGCATTCGTCGCCAGCAGCTACATCGATGGCATCTACACCCAGTTCGATCCGAAGAACGCTCCGCACGGCTGGCTAGATGTTCAGGACACGTTCAAGCTCAACCTCCCGCAGTCTGCATGGGTTGGAAATCCGGACGATCCTCGCTACTCGGCATCGAGCGGCATGGTCACTTCCGCACTCTACACCAGCGGCTACGACAAGGCTACGACTGGCATCGTCCACCAGCAGTTCCCGAAGATCGAGACTTCTGGTCGTTCCGAGTATCTCGGTATCAATCAGGGCGTTCCGGAGACTCTGCCGGTTGCCGACACCACTACAGGTGGCTAATCGACAAGCTGACCAAACATTCAGAAAGAGAGGAAGTAAAATTCCTCTCTTTCTTTTTGTCCAACCACGGAGTTATCGGAAACTTAGAGCGATGCCACGATCTTCTGAGCGCGGGAGATCTGATATTTGTCCCACTGAGTCTTGTTGCGCTTCCACTTCTTGGATTCAGCGCCAGCGATCCACTTGTAGTCGGCTTCGGAGATGACCTTAGCGTTCAGGCCCGGAGTGACCTGCATCTTGGATCCATCGGTGAACTGGATGTACCAGCGGTTCTGGCTCTGCTTGGAGAGGCCGCGAGCAGCCATCTTTTTCTTGGTGTGATAGACATAGAGGGGAGAAGATTCGAATTTCTTCATGTGTTGTTCCTTTTGTTTAGATCTAATTGGCCAACCCTCTATCGGGTTGTAAATAGAATATAGGCATTTTGGCGGTGTTTGTAAACCGTAATTTGTCAATAAGTTCAGTAAAAGATTCTTTACATGTCAAGATTATCCCTCAAGAACATGTCAAGCGAAGATCCGCTGGAAGACTTTCTGCGTAAGCTCGCTTCAATCAACGGCTTAGGTGACGACATCTCCAACAGGAACACTAAGACGACTCGATACTATGTCTTCAACGAAGACAGAGAATCTCTGATGCGTGAGCTCGACGGACTCGAAGTCGACGGAACCGAGTACAAGATCAAGTATCGCGAGAACGCTCCTGGCAGCACGGTCGGACGTCTTGAAGTGATGGATGGCGCTAAGCCGATCCTGAAGATCTACATGAAGCCCAGCGTCAAGATCTCGTCGAACTTCAACGCTATGATCACAGAGCTGCTCCCGATGGTCATGCTTGAGACAGGGGTAGACCGAATGTTCGCGAGAGATGGACAGCTCAGCGCACTGGCTAAGAAGACTATCACGAGAATTCTCAGGAATCAGGGAAAGTCTAGAGACGACATCACTAATCTCCTCAATCAGCTAGAGCAGAAGAACGGATATGTTCTCGGAAAGCGTCGAGAGATCATCAACATTCACGATCTCTACATCAAGAAAAAGTGGGACATGAGCTCCACGCTAGATAGCAAGAAGTGGCTCGGATACGACAAGCTAGACAAGAACGGAATCTACAAGGATAGAGCAGACGTCCAGCTGTCACCTAACTGCCGCATCTCGCTGAAGAGCGTCGTAGAGGGCGACCAGAAGATCTTCTTGTGCAACACGACATTCCGTGCGTTTCTCAACGACATCCTCACAGAGACTGGCTTGTTCGATCACAGAACTGACAAGATAGTCGAAGAGGTCATAGCTAAGTGGTGTACCCGTATCGCTAAGCCGACATACGCAGATGTGCTCGTAGCGGCCGTAAATCACGTTTTAAGGGCCGATATTAGAAACACCTATGTGCTACTCCACTACATCCTCGGAGACTACAGAAAGCGCCTTTCTGGCGATTCTAAGGGATATAATCACATAGTCATGTCAAATCAGTTCAAAGCTGTCGAGATGGGCGTAGGCGACGCGTTCATCCGTGAAGCTATGAACACGAATCCGTCGAAGGTCGCAAAGCTCAAAAAGGACGGAGACCGCTGGGTCATTATATTTGGAAATGACGACGAGAGGCTCGACGTGTCGTTCATAGACAGAGAATTTCACGAAACTGACAGATCTTGGTCCCTGAAATTCAAGATCTTGGAGAAAATCTAAATCACTATAAATGCTTATATTTCAACTGAATAAAAGTAAGGAAAATTAACTAAAGATGCTCAAAATAAATAGTGAAAACGACAAAAATCTCGTTCTTTTCTATCTAGCAGACAATTCCGGGTGCAGTCACGTCAGATGCCGTTTCTTTGCAGACTACATCAACGCTAACGACTTCGGAGTCAAAGCAGTCATTCTGCCCGTCTTTACGCTAGACCCGATCATTCTGGCCAAGACACGCGCAATCATCTGGCAGAAGCCCGCAACATATCAGCACTTGTCAATCATCCAGAAGTACAAGGGATTCCAGAGAAAGTTCGGCTTCAAGATGATCTACGAGATCGACGATCTGTTCTTCACATCTCCGATCCGTGGCGAATGTCTCCCTCCATACAACATGAGCTATGTCAGGAGAAAAGAAGCTAATCTCGACGAAGAGATCGAAGATGCTCTCCATCAGATCATTCCGCTGTTCGACGTGGTCATGTGCTCTACCGACTATCTCAAGAAGGCAGTCATCCAGAAGTACAACTTCGACAACGTAGTGACCGTGAAGAACACAGTGCCGAGATTCCTATGGTCCTGCGACAAGAAAAAGCCGATCACAGAAGACATCAAGCGTCCCGTCGTGCTCTATTCTGGCGCTTCTGGCCATTACAGAAACCCGAGAGACAACAAGGATGCTGGCGACTTCGGCGACTGGAACTGCGCATTCCGTGACTGGGTCATCAAGAACGTCACCGAAGACAAGATCGACTTCAAGATCATGGGAGACTTCCCGTGGTTCTTCCAGCCCATCGCACCGAAGATCCAGTTCATCCCGTGGACTAACTCTTACAACTACCCACGCCGCTGCTGGAGCACTAAGGCTGACTTCCAGATCGCTCCGCTTGCCGAGAACGAGTTCAACATGAGCAAATCGGCTCTACGATTCTACGAGTCCTCTATCGCTGGAATGGGTTTCTTTGGATCTGTTTTCGACACGTCGTCAGACTCTCCTTATGAAGAGATCTTCCCTGACTGCAAGATCAAGAACTCTGCTACAGTCGAAGAACTCGACGAGAAGTTCTGGAAGATGTGCAAGAAAGAGAACTACAACGAGCTCATCGAATGGCAGTACGAGAATCTCAACAAGTCTGGCTTGATCCTTGAGTCTACTGACTCGATGAACCGCTTACTATCTGTCATCGACAGGAACACTTCCCTTCTGGAGACTATCTAATGGCTAAGGAAAAGGGAATCATCCTGAACGGCATCGTTCTCGAAGCGCTCGGCGGAATCAGATTCAAGTGCGCCCTAGAGAACGGCCAAGAGTGCATCTGCACTCTCGCTGGCAAGATGCACGGCAAAGCTTTCATCAGAACTAACCCAGACGACAGGGTACAGATCGAGCTCTGTCCATACGACTTGACTCGTGGACGGATCATCTATCGAGAGAGATAAATAGAGATATGGAGACTCCACGATATGAAGATCAACAATAAAGAGCTTAAGCAGAGAATCCTTAGCTACAACGCTGGGACTATCTCTGAGAGGGAACACACCCAGTTCTGGGATGACCTTCGCGAAATTTGCGCATACCAGATTAAGAAGTCAAAGAATGACAAAGCATACTATGACTTCATTCAGGATATGGTGATCTACATCATTGATCACTATCTTCAGAACTTCGAAGAGTTCACGCCAGAAGGAAAAGAGAACTCGGCTCTCGCATTCTTGCTACAGTCTGCTTACTTCAGCAAGCTAGTTCTGTGGAACAACAAGTACAAGCACGAGTCGAACGAGTTCGCTACGATGAACACAGCGTCCGCAGACAGTGACGGCAACTCTACTGAGCTCGTCAACACATGGTCTAACGAAGCTTACAGCGAGATGTGGACTCACGCATGGGGCAAATCTCTGCCAATCGATCCGAACGCTAAAGTCAAGAAAAAGAAGAAAAAGAAAGAAAAGGGCATCTACGACGAGAACGGTAAAGAGATAGATGTCGAAATCGAGGTAGAAGAAGATGAGCGATCTGAGCATCAATCCTGACAGCCAAGCGGGCCTACAAGCCGAAGACCATATCCTCGAGTACCTCGCAAAGAGATTCGATAGAGAAGAGCGTGACTGGGTGCTGATCCACTCAGTCTGTTCTAACTCCGACTCTCTCGATAGCGTCAAGAGACTTCCGAACGTGCTCACGTGGATCGAAACGCCTAAGAAGAACGCACAGCTCGGCGACATCCGTATCGCATCTAGAGACGTTCACGGTCGTCCAGTCCGAGACTACTGCGTGTACGTGGACGTAAAGTACTCGAAGCGTTGGGACTATGCGTCTGTCACTTTCCGTAGAACTGGCGAGAGCGCCAAGAAAGACGCTATCGCTCATCTGTGCAACTTCATCGGAAAGGGCGTATCTCCGTTCGACTTCTGGTACTTTACGCTAGGCAATCGCGGAACGTATATCGTCAGTCTCTTCGACGTTCAGGGATTCATTCAGGGCGCTTCGGAAGAGAAGATGCTAGAAATCTGCAAGCCTGGCAAGTACAACAACGTAGACACTTGGTACATGTCATTCGAAGAGATCGTCAAGCACAATCACACTTATGATCTTGAGATCTGGATCCAAGATGTCCTATCACAGAGGCTCGGATAATGGCTCTCACGCAAGCTAACGACATTCTCAACGGGTACTTCTACACTTTCATCTACAAGGCGAAAGACGGTTCCCTTGAAGTTGACGAGACGCCAGTTATCTATTGCATCGGACCAGCTCCTGGCCGTGACAACAACATCATCGGCCTCAACCTCCACAAGCTTCCAGAGATACTAAGAGAAACCCTAGTAGCTGGAATGCACAAGAGAAAGAGAATCTTGGACTCTAACAGCAGAACCCTCTTCTCAGAAATGGAGCTGAATTCGATCCTTCCTGGCGCTAAAGCTTGCTTACGCGAGTACAACAGAAAGCGCATCTACTATCCGCTGCGAATCGACAACACGGATCTGATCTACTACATCTACGGTGACGGAAAACAGAGAATAGACAGAAAGCCAGGAATGCAAGAGTTCGTCATGAACCGCTGGAAGAACATCTTGAATAAATAAACTATGATTAGGAAAATTGCAATCGACATGGACGGCGTAGTCGTCGACTTCCTCAAGGGCGCATACAACGCTGGTATCTTCAATCCGGAGACTGGCGAGATGGATGAGCAGAAGCTAGTCGAAGCCGATGAACAGTTCTGGGCTAATCTTCCAGTCCTGACTGAGGGTCTATGGCTATACTCTCGTCTCTACGCTTTCGCAAGAAAGAAGGATCTGACACTCTACGTTCTGTCTCACGCTCTCAACGAAGCTGCTAAGGCTGGCAAGCGCGAGTGGATCCAGAAGAACTTGGGCACGAATCCGATGGAGATCGTATTGGTAGCGAGAAGATCCGACAAGAAAGACTTCGCTGATCCAGACACGCTTCTCATCGATGACTACCAGAAGAACTGCGAAGAGTTCGAGGCTAACAAGGGCCACGCTGTTCTGTTCCATCGTAACGACGTCAAGAAGACACTGGAAGATCTCAGGGTATATTTGAAGGAAATTCAGTAATGAAGTTCTGTGATTACGTCAAAGCGCTTAAGGAATCTGTCGAAGAGACTGATGTCTCGTTGACAGCTTCGAAGAGCAGCGACACTAGCGCAGAAGTGAACGATCTGATTCAGAAGTCAGAGAATCGCTGGATAGCTAAGCGTCTATCCGACAACGCTGTGTATCTGTTCAACAACAAGCACTACATCAACATCACGAATCTTCGCAACGAGATCTCTCTGCTATACGCTACAAAGGGCTTCACTGGATCTGGATTCGACAGACTCACAGAAGAAGAGCTCTGCGTATACAAGACGGTCAAGGAAATCTTCGTTCAGCTGATAGCTCAGTCTCTCGGCCCCGAGCTGAGTCCGAAAGAGACGGCGCAGTCACTGTTCGATCGTGAGATTTTCTACGCATAGCATTTGATTGTGCAACCCACAAGCTGCTGGAATTTTGTTTCAGCAGCATTTTTGTAAATTTAACCGGAATACTAAAGAGGTAACTCATGAACGTAACTATCGACAACGCTACACTCGAAGGCTACAAGGCTTTCACTAAGAAGGAAGACCTGATCGTCTACTCTCAGATCGTCATCAAGACTAACGAAGAGGGTCCGATCCAGCTTCTCCGCTACTTCAAGAACAACACTGACAGAGCCGATCTCGAAAAGATCGCTGACTCCGACAGCTGGAAGAACTACACTCTCGATATGCACGACGAGATCGATCTCGAATTCGGCGAAGCTAAGATCGAGTGCAAGGTCACCGAAGTGGCAGTGAAGCGCAACCTCAAGAAGCAGAAGTCCGTCTACAAGATCACTTTCGAGACCGACATGGATCCGGAACAGGTTTCCAAGATGGTCATCCCGTACTTCCACGCTCGCGTCGAAGACGATGAACCCGAGAAGCCAGGCAAGATGCCGAAGGGTCCGAAGTACAAGAAGCAGATGTTCCTCGCAACGCTCAGCAACTAAGGAGCAGCTATGACAGTCAAGATGTACACAACACACTGCCCTAAGTGCAACGTGATGGAACGAAAGCTGAAAGAAGCTAACATCGAGTTCGAAGAGATCGACGACAACGCTAAGGTGTTGGAAGTCGCTACTTCGGGCGGCTTCACTATGGCTCCGCTTCTCGAAGTCGACGGAAGAGTCATGGACTTCAAAGACGGAATCGAGTGGATCCGAAAGAATGCTGAATAAAGGTGAGTTTTGGAGCTTTCGGACAATATAAATAATCGACAATGCTACACGGAACTCCTTAAATAGTCAACTTTATTCACAGCAGCGCTGTCTATGCGCTGCTTTCATTATGTAGCAAAGTAAAGATTTTTGAACCAAGGAAACAATATGGCAGTCAACAATTCTGTTTTCAACATCCCACTGAAGGTCAACAAGGACTTCAACAAGGCGCTATCCGCAGTCATGGAAAAGTATGGAGAAGATTTTGAGATTCTCAACGGATTCGCCGAGAAGAACGTGAACTTCAGTGACTTCATTGATGCATTCACTGCAAAGAACACTGTCACCGCAGACGTAACTATCGACGCTAACGCGAACGCTTCTACCAAGGACATTCGCGCTCTGCTCAACGAGAAGGACAAGCCGCTTGACAAGATCTTCGCATTCAACAAGCTATTCCTAGAGCTCAAGCAGAAGTACGGGCTCAAGACAGCGCGTGAGTGGCTCGAACAGGAGTACAACGGCGGATTCTATCTGCACGACGCTTGCACTTCGACCTACATGGGCTACTGCTTCGCTTACGATCTCACTAGACTAGCGAAAGAGGGTCTGTTCTTCCTCAAGAACTACAACAACATCCCGCCAAAGCATCTCACGACATTCTTGGACGACGTGATCGAGTTCGTATCCTTCATGAGCAATCGTAGCTCTGGCGCAGTCGGCATTCCTAACATTCTAGTCTGGACCTATTATTTTTGGCGCAAAGACGTGCAGCAGGGCTTCTTTACCAAGGACCCGGACAGTTACCTAAGGCAGAGCTTCCAGAAGCTCATATACCGCCTAAATCAGCCCTTTATGCGCATCGACCAGACCGCATTCGTGAACGTGTCTATCTTTGACCGTCAATACTGCGAATCTCTGTTCGGCGGTCTCGAATTCCCTGACGGCACGCTGTTCATCGATTGCGTCGAAGAGTTCATCGAGCACCAGAAGGTCTTCATGGAAGTCGTATCTCAGATCAGAAGTGAAAATATGTTTACATTCCCTGTTCTGACTTACAGCCTTCAATTCAAGGACGGCAAGTTCGTCGATGAAGAGTTCGCTCGCTGGTGCTCTGACCACAACACTGAGTGGAACGACTCGAACTTCTTCGTCTCCAAGGACGTTACGACCCTCTCCAACTGCTGTCGTCTTCTCTCTGACACTTCCAAGCTCAAGGGCTTCATGAACTCCATCGGCGGTACTTCTCTGTCCATCGGTTCGATCAAGGTCAACACGATGAACCTAGTGAGAGTCGCTATCGAGTCCGGAATCAAGAAGGACAACAAGATCCACAGCATCAACAACTTCCTCAAGCTTCTCAAGAAGAGAACTGAGTTATGCTGCAAGCTTCTCGATGTCCAGCGCGAGATCATCAGGAAGAACGTCGAGAGAGGCCTGCTTCCTAACTACGTGGATGGCGGTATCGACATCAATCATCAGTACAGCACAGTCGGAATTCTCGGTCTCTACGAGACCATCAAGGAGTTCGGATTCATCGAGACTGACGAGTTCGGCAACAAGTCTTACACCAAGGAAGGAATCGATCTCGCTCAGGCTATCTTCGACGCGATCAACGAAGTGAAGGACAACTTCACTCAGGACTACAGCTTCAACATCGAGTCTGTACCCGCTGAACGTGCTGCAGTGATTCTCTGTCAGAAAGACAACCTTCTCTATGACCGCAACGACGACTTCATCTACTCTAACCAGTGGATCCCGCTGAAGGAGAAGTGCACGATCCAAGAGAAGATCAACCTCTCGGCTATCCTTGACCCGATGTGCTCCGGTGGTGCAATCGCTCACATCAACGTGGAGAGCAAGTTCCCTTCAAAGGATGTCGCATGGGAGATGCTGAACAAGATCGCTAACGCTGGCGTGATCTACTTCGCATTCAACACGAAGATCAACGTCTGCAAGAATCACCACGGCTTCGTAGGCAGAGACACTTGCCCAGTCTGTGGCGAGGGCATCTATGACAGATTCACGAGAGTGGTTGGGTTCTTAACCAGTACTAAATCCTGGAGCAGTGATCGCAGAAGAGAATTTGGGGATAGAAAGTGGTATACTGCGTCCGATTGGAAGGAATATGCAGATAACCAACCAGATCTGTAACAGGGACAAATAGGATCCATGATTCCTATCGGCCTAGTTGTTGGAGCAGCTAGGCCTTACCTTTGTATAAATAATATGACGAACTCCAATTCGTCGTAAAATAAAGGAACAAATCATGGGTATATGCAAAATATGTGGAAAAGTGTTTATTAAAACACGTAGTAGACGTCTTTATTGTTCTGATGAATGTAAAGAATTATCTCAGTACTCTAAGGACCGCAAGAAAGAGTTCGACGCCCGCAACTGGTACGACTACGCTACCCAGCTCAAGGACCTCTAAAATATCTTGACTGCACAAATGAAGAGAGGAAGATGAAAGTCTTCCTCTCTTTCTGTTTATAGAAAAAGGTCCCGTCTCCGAAAGACAAGGACCAGTTGAATTGAAGGAGACGGGACCAAAGGTTAAGCGACCTTGGAAGCGATCGTTTCCTCGTAGAAGGCCTGCAGAGAGTCGTCGGAGATCTGGAAGACCCAGTCTTCTCCGGTGATCATGTCCTGGTATACGAGGTTGTTGATGATAGCGACCTGAGCTTCCTTGCTCATGCCTTCGCGGATGAAGCTGCCGAAGTTCTTCTTCCACTTGGCTGGAATGTCCTTCTTGTAGGACTGGACGAAGATCTTGATGTCGTTGGCGAGCTTGGTAGCGGTAGCCACGTCGAACTTTTCATCATCCTTCGGCTTGACGGACGACCAGTCGCGGAGGATCTCTTCTGCGCCAACGGCAGAGGAAGCGTTCATGTAGAACGGTGCGAACTTGATAGCGATAGTGCTACCGATGTAGCCAGAACCGCCGAGGATGACGAATTCGCGGGTGAGCTTCTTGACGCCCTTGACCTTCTCGGCGTTGTAGAGGAAGTCAGAGTAGTCGAACCAAGAACGGCGAGACGGAAGGACGGTGAGATCCTGACCATCCATGTCAGCTTCCACGTTCATGGCCTTAGCGTTGCTGAACGGGTCGAGATCGGCCTTGTTCTTGTTGAGGTATTCGATGATAGCTGGGTGGATCTTGCACTTAGCAGCATGAGAGATAAATTCCTGGAAGGTCGGTTCAAGCCAGTAAGCAGCGTAGCGGGACAGCTGAGCCGGGTCGGGAATTTCACCTTCGTAGCCGTGGAATCCCGGAGGGTTAGCAGCAGCGAAGACGCGAGAGCCAGGAGCGAGCTTCTTGTCAGCGATGGTCTGATCAAGGCAGAGGCTCATGAGAGCGTTACGAACGTCCGGGTTAGCACGGAAGACTTCGTCGAAGAAGAGCAGCACCGGAGTGTCCGGTTCATACCAGTAAGTGGGGTTGAAGACGGTCTTGCCGTTGATGATGGACGGAAGACCAAGAATGTCGCCCACGTCGTTGAGGTGGGTGCAGTCGAAGCAGATGACCTTCAGGCCGAGCTTCTCGCCGATCTGGCGGATGACTTGAGTTTTACCGATACCAAATTCACCCACAGCGAGCATAGCCTTGCGGGCGGGAGTGCAGATGGCGAGATCGATGAATTCGGCGACAGAGACTTTGGAGAGCATATTAGTTGGTCCTTGTTGAAGTTAGCTCTTAATTCTTTTGTATTATCAATATAGGTATTTCCGAGAGTATTGTAAACCCCTAAATTGAGATTTTCTTGATTTTTTTTGATTTTACAGAAAAAAGCGCCGATACTCTCAGCGCTTTCATAGAGATCGAATCTCGTTAGTCAAGGAAGTTGGTCATGAATGAGCCAGCCTTTCGATCCTGTTTAGCGAGTTCCGCGATCATCTCACGGATCCAGCGCTTTACTAGTTTCTCTTCTGCGAACGGGAAGTAGTCTGTGACCGTCTCTTGGACGCTCGTAATCAGCTCTTTAAGGTCCGGTTCTTGGTAACCCTGCTGTTCATCATCCTGATGGGTGAACTTCTGCCATAGGCCCTCATCTAGGCTGCGTAGACTGTCGATATACTGCATCTGCTCCTCCCTAGTTTGCGAAGTCGGATGCGAACTTTCCGATCCGTGCGTCTTGCTTAGCGATTTCCTCTATGATGTATCTCGACCACTTCAATACGAGCTTCTTGTCGACATACTGCAGCGTCTCGCTGATCTCGTCTGCCACTTCTTGCGCCACAGACTCCCAGTCTGGAGCTCTATACTTCCGCTTCTTATAAGAGGCATCGTAGAATTCTTTTGCGCCCGAAGCTGCCTTTGTAGCCGCATTATGCGCTTTTACGACGCCTTTAGCCAAGCCACGGCCGACTGCCTTAGTGGCGTTCCAAAGTGTTCCTTCGTCTGTTCGCATAAAATCCTCTCGTTATTTATACGAGAGGATAGATCTTAGGTGCGATTGAAGATGAGCAGCAGATCGGCAAAATCCTTCTTGAATTGGTCTATGCCGATCCCGTACTTTTCAAGCACTTTGTGACAGTTGAAGCCGTATCTGTCGGTATCTGGATAGTAGGTCACTGCATTTTCGATGTCGAAATATGCGATCAGACCATGATACTTGCATTCAACGAACGAGTGAATGAATTTAGCTATTTCTCTCTTGTTCATGTTTACCTCTTAGTCGTCGAAGACGTGAGTGAGCTGCTGGATGGAAGCGTGATGCTTGACGAACCTCGGCACCGTGTATTCCTTTTCAGAAGAGATCACGAAGACGTGAGAACCGAGGTTGTTTTCCTTCCATTCCCAGTAGCAGTCGGTGAAGATGACGACGCCATCGTAGTGCATGTTGTGGGCCTTGAGATATTCGCCGATGCAGTGCGGATCCGTACCGCCACGACCCGGAGCCGTGACCTTCTGGAAATTCTTTTTGAGCTTCTGCGGCTTGACCATCTTCGCGTCCCAGAAGGCGAGATCGATTTCGGTCTTCTTGTAGAAGTTGTGCAGAATTTCGCAGCCCTTGCGGATGTCGGACTCGGACATAGAGCCACTAGAGTCGATGGCGAAGAGCATCTTGGTCTTGCGGTCGGTGCGGTAGCCCGGAAGATATTCGTAGCGCTTGTTGACGCGGAGACGAGTAGAGACGCGCTTGCGGCAGCGGACGGTAGCGCCGAAGCCAGCGATGATCGGAGTGATGTTGACCTTGCGCTTGTTCTTGAGCATGATCTCTTCCACAGCATCGCCGCTCAGCTTGCCCCAGCCCGTGACCTTGCACTTGTTCTCGATCACGTCTCGGATCATTTCGTCTACGATATTGTTGGCGCCCCACTCTTCCGTGTTTTGTTCGCCGTTTTGGTTCCATTCGTCGAAGGCGTCTTTTTTCGGCTTTTGCTTTTTTGACTTTCCCTTGCCATCTCGTCCAGCATTGCCAGAATTGCTTCCATTTCCTCGACCCTCTCCAGAGCCTTGATCCCCATCAGTGTCACCCGCATCACCAGATTCTGAACCGGTTTCGGACTGGTCTTGATCATCTGAAGTTCCTTCGCCGTTGGACCCATCTGCGCCAGTTCCTCCAGACTGAGATCGAGAAGACTCGTCTTGTCCTTCTTGACCGTCTTGGTCTTCGTAGTTTTGACCTTCAGAACCGTCTTGGTCTTGGTCGCTGTCGGAATCTTCGCCGTCTTGGCCTTCGTCGCCTTGACTGCCGGAGCTGGTTTCGTTGTTCTGGTCTTGATCATCTTGATCTCCTTCGCCGCCCTGAGAGGACGACTGTTGTTGTTGCTGCTGACCCTGACCGTCCTGCTGTTGTTGCTGTTGCTGTTCCTGATGCTGATTGAGCAGCTGGAAGACAGATTCGTAGTAATAGTCGTTTTCTGCGATCTTCTGATTGATTTCCTCTTCGATGAGCTTCTTGCACCAGATCGATTCGCGGACGTATTTAGCGACATCTTCGGGTGCAGAAGAGAGGAAGATCTGAAGTTCCTTGCTGTTGCAAGTTGCAGTGGAAGCCTTGAAAGCGTTTGCGCCTGTGAGTTCGCGGTGCGTGCAGTGATGAAGGATGAAGCGGTACATCTCGATGGCGAGAATGAAGACGAAGACGGGTCTATCGCAGCGGCAGACCCAAGCTTCGTTGTATTCGAGAACCGGAGTAACGTCGGTCTTGACGCAGATGCGCATAGCGTCGATTGCGTTGTTTACGCGCTTCGTGAAGAGAGCGTAGAAGGAAAGGAGGTTGGGAATATAGAGGCCGAAGTAGTCCACAGCGTTGGTGAACTGGAGCTCGATAGCCTTGTCGGAAACTTCTACGTTGGTCATTTAAGCGGTCCTTGTTGACGGTTTGTATGTACAATATAGGTATTTCGGGAGAATTCGTAAACCCTAAAATTCAAGAAAATCTTAATTTTTTCTGTTTACAAAAGTGCAGGAATTACCTATATTATGGATGTAGAACCGTCATCAAGGACCAGTTATGATTGACAATCGCACTATTTTTACCCGCATCCAGGTCGCCAAGCTCGAAATGGTGACTGACAACAACGGCCTACAGATCGCCTGGAACTTCATCCGTGGCAAAATCACTGGCGCTAAGTTCGCATCAGTCGTATTTCAGGACCAGAAGATCTTGGATCGAAGCGGCATCGGCGGCTTCTTTACCACGAAGTCGTTCGTAAACATCCTCTATCTGAGCAAAGACTACCTCCGCGACGGCAAGATCAGGTTCAAGGACGATGACTCTGCTGCGGTCTTCCTTCACGAGTGCTGCCACTATCTGCACCTCGTCAGCAATCAGGGACGCTACAGCCAGAGAGACGATGAAGTCGTAACGACGCTTCCGCCGTCTTCGATGAAGATCACTCCGAAGTCCCGCTACTACTCTGAACGTGAAGCTTGGCTGCTCTCGCTCAATCTCAACAAGATCTTCCATCTCAATCTGCTTGACTCGATCAACAAGATCAACGCACACAACATGCTACTGGTCGAAAAATCTCTCGGCCAGCGCAAGATCACGATGGATGAAGTCAAGAAGATCGAAACGTCAATGACGATCGACCAGTTCCACTGGAAAGCTTAAATGAAGTCGGCGAGGATCTCGCAACGGAATTGATCCTTGTCGAAGTTCTTCTTCGCCGTCTCTAGCCATTCCTTAGTGCGCTCGGGACGGCAGTTCCACTTCACTCGATGCGGAACAAACGAGTTCTTTTCCTTGACTGCATCGTCATATAGCTTGTAGAACATAGTCCACTTCTTGTGCGGAGTCGATATGAATATCGTCTGCGCATCTTTGCGAGACATCATGACAGGCAGGACGCAGTGCATCAACTCTTCAAAGTTGAAGTCGTCGATATACGCTGCTTCGTCGATCACGAAGAGATCGATCGTGCGTCCATGAAGCATAGCAGAGTTTGCAGAGCATGAGAAGATCCTGCTGTTGTTCGTGAACTGGATGATCTCTTTTCGATCAATCTTCGTATCCAGACGCATATACTCGGGCAGCTTTATGAAGATCTCTTTGACACGCTGCAAGATCTCGTTAGCTTGTGCCCATTTTCCAGCCATCAAGCACACGTTACGGTCATTGTGGAATAGAGCATACCATAGCGCATAAGCTGCGATCAGAGTCGTCTTTCCGGACTGTCTAGGGCCAATCAGAATGTGTCCACGCTTCGCCTTTGGATCGAAAGCAGTCTCCTTGAAAGACTTCAGGACTTTCTTCTGCCATCGGAACGGCTTGAACTCTTGGTCGCCAGACGGTCCAAGAATCGTGCAGAACTTGAGAAATCTCGACGGATTCTCTTTGCACTTCTGTAGTGTCTTCACTTGATTGAATGATAGTTTCAGATTCATGAGTTACCTCTTCAATTATTTATAAATAACATAGAGGTAAATTGCATGAGCCTAGATTATACGAAAGTCACGCACGAATCGATGCTTACGGACTGGAACAACCGAGTCCTCTCTGATGAGCAGTACAAGAATTTGAGCCAAGCTAGCATCTATTCCTATCTTCAGGAATTCATCGCTGGCGTGTTAGATCTGACAAACTTTTACATTCAGCGCACTGCCGAAGAGAACTATCTCGACACTGCAAAACTTGACTCTAGCGTCATCAAGCTGTGCCACAATCTCGGCTATCAGCCAAAGCGTCCAGTTCCTGCAGTCGCTAACATCTCTTTGAATCTGAACGGACCTCTCCCGAGCACTGTTCAGGCTGGTGACACGATCTGGCTCAATAACGAAAATTTGACATTCACGTTCAACGGTCACGACTTCTTCCTTGACGCATGCTACTCATACAAGCTCACCGCAGATGACGTGAGAAACGGCGTTGGCAATTCCTCATGGTCAAAGAAGATCGTCTATGCAGTCAACGGCTACGAGAGCGACAATGATGGTTACTTGACGCTCGCTGGAAAGGTCAGCAGCGCCGCTGCATCTAAGTTGAGAAACATCAAAGTCGTTCAGGGAAAGAGAGTATCTAAGACGATCGATCCAGTGACATTCGCAAGCCAGGTTGGACACAAAAATCAGTTCTACGACATCGACGACCTCAAGTTCTCCAACTACTACGGCGTTCGTGATCCGTTCGCATTCAAGCACGGAGAATATGAGCCACGTTACGGACTCTGCAAGATCGGAATCGGCAAGTCTCTCGAAGAGGCTATGACCGACGAGAACATCTTCTACATCGAAGACGAAGCTGTCGAGCTGTACAAAGAGAACGTAGTCAAGCGCCAGAAAGAGAATCCACCTTACAATGTGGTCTGTATCAGATCGAACTACGACAAGACTGTCCGTCTCTACTTCGGAAACGGAATCGACACAGTTGAGGGTCTAAAGTCTCTCGACGACATGATCTTCGTCCAGTACGTGATCACTGACGGCTCAGACGCTAACTATCCAGACGCAGTCGGTTCAGTTCTTCGTCCTCAGGGAAAGGTCTACGCATCTGGCGAGGGTAGAGTCGTAAACATCACCAACAACGTCCAGTTCATGTTCGAGAGCGCTATTCACGGCGGAACTGACTTCGAGTCTAAAGAGAGCATGATCAGAAACGCAAAGCTCTACTTCGCATCGAACGGAAAGCTCATCACTTACCCGGACTTCCAGTCTTACCTCTTGACTATCACTGATCCTCTGATCGTCAAGCACGCGATCGCATTTGGCGAGAATCAGCTTGAAGACGAGGGCGTCGAGCATGACGCTGGAATCACGAACTTGGTTCTATACTCAATCCTGTCCGACATCTATCGCGAAGCTGATGGACTCTATCGTCCGATCAACGTGTTTGACGAGGATGAGGACATTACGAACACTTGCATGTACATCGACTATCAGACCTACATGGATCACTTGCTTGACTTCGTAGAGTTCCTCGTTCATCCGAAGAGAATGACCTACGAGCAGTACAATGACGGATCGGTCTTCGGTCAATGGTGCGAGCAGATCCGTGCTGACGCAGAAGATCGAATGATGCTCAATACGAAGCTCATCTCTATGCCTCCGCTCTTCCACTACTACGACGTTGTCGGCGACATTCTTGTTGACAGACACGTCGACATGGCGAAGTTCAAAGACGAGCTAGAGAACTCGATCTACAAGTGGCTCTCACGCAACACTGGCTTCAAAGAGAGAATCTTCAAGTCAGATATTGTAAACCTAATTTTACAGAATCCTTCCGCAAAGCGTGCTAACATCGACATCAAGGTCTCTGACTGGATCAAGGGAGACAACAAGTCTTACCGCTTCGAGCCTGGCTACATCAGATCGAACCGCAACATCCTCATCGTTCCGATGCACGACATTCGCGGAACAGACATGATAGACGTGTTCAGTGACATGGTTGGAAAGGACTTCACGGTCACCATCCAGTCCGATTCTCCGACTAGCACCACTTACCGCATCGAGGAAGTGAGCGTTGATCCAGACGCTGTCTACCTATCGCTCAACGCGAACCCGACAATCTCTACCAGCTACTACATGGATCTCGAGATCGAAGATGACTCTCTATTCAAGAAGGGAAAGATCAATGGACTCGATATGAACTTCCTGCAGGTCGTGAACGACTGGATCCTTGGACGAGAGCTGGTCGTTGGAACCGACCAGAGACCTATCGAGCTACCTTACGAGATCGACTTCGAGACAGAACCTCCAGATCAAGTCAAAACTCTGTTCCAGTATTATGGAGTATTGAAATTGCTGATGGTTTTCGGAGTTCCGAAAGAAGTCGCCTTCAGGTCCCTGTATCAAATCGGAATAACTGAAGAGGCTATCCAGCAGTTAGATGAGTATTACTCTGCTAAGCAGATCCGTGTCGAGACGTTCTCAAGAAGAGGCGCTAATTCAACTGACATCAATAAAAACTTGAGCGAGCAGTCATTCTACTACGCGATAAAGAGAGCTCTTGACTCCGGAAAGATCTCCGACGAAGTAGCGAAGGAGAACTTCGCATATCTCTACCCGATCTTGAAGGTAGTCTTCGATGACAACATCCTGGACGATAACAACAACATCGTCAACTTCAGCTCGATGAGAGATATTCCAGTCCTACGACTCAGATTCAGATACAAGTACGCATAAGAGGATTGAATGGCTGATCTAACTAACGCATTTAAGTCAATTCGACAGAGCAACGACAAAGAGGTTACGGCGTCTTACACGACTAGCGAAGTGGTAGTCGAAGATGGTCGTGAGCGTCTCCTTGTCAACGTTACGAATGCGAAGCTACATCCGTACATGTATGACGCCACGACGATCTCCGTCGAGAACATTCCTGAGCTAGAGCTCCAGAATCCAGACATCATGAAGCGCTGCTGGCTGTCCATCAACGAGATCCTCGGAGAGAATCGTGAGCTCACGTTCAATCTCGGAACACGACTCGACAAAGAGGGACTTCCCATCACTGCTTCCGTCTTCTACGACACGCAGTTCGTATACAACTCACAGGAAGACCGCTACGAGCTGACGATCTACGTTCCAGCTAAGTGCTCAGATGGCACAAACACCGAGGGTTTCGACGACTCTTATGTTCTCTTCGAATGCACAGAGCCAGAGAGCCATATTCCAGAAGAGCAGGATCCAGAGAATCCGTATGTTCTGTTGAGCGTAACTGGTCAGTACATCACTGCACTTCCTCCGCTGATTGTTCAAGGAAAAGCCGAAAAGAAAGAGGCTAGCGCAGAAGATCCAGTCTTCCCTGCTAATGCTGACAGATGCAGCATCGGCGAAGGCACGATTCCGTCGTATTACGAAAACTCTCAGGGCTACACGAAAGACTACCTCTTCACTAACGCAGATCCGATCTATCATGTCATGACTAGCGGTTTCATTCCCGATGGCATGAAAGAACAGGTCGCATTTGAGAATGTGAGCGGATATCTCATGGATGAGATTACCGAATCAGTCAACATGCTCCAGACGGAGTTGCAAGAGACAAAGACTGAAACGATGAACGTGATGACGATTCTAGACGGACAATCTTCTCCAATGACTGGAAGTTTTGAGGTTTCTGTTTGGGAAACTCTGATCAAGAACGACTGGGCTGATGTGAATAGGACTACGATCAAGAATGTAGTAACTGTATCGGCCGCAATTCAACGTCTATAAATAACAAGTAAAAGAGTACATTTAGGAGTAAATTGCTATGGCAGCTGAAAATGATATGAACGTGTTTACTAGTGAGATCGACACTTTCAAGGATCTCGCTAAGAACTTCCTATGGCAGGCTGTGATCATTCCAGAAGAGGGAACACCACTCTCTACACTGTTCAAGAAGCTCGGTGGAACAAGACAGTTCACACTCCGTTGCAGAACAGCAGCTCTACCGGAGAGAACCGTCGATTCAGAATTGACTACACACTGGCAGGGATCTAAGAAGGTATTCCCTGGTCGTATGAAGCAGGACGGCCAGATTCCGATGAAGTTTGACGAATTCCAAGACTGGACGACATCTCACATGTTCCAAGCTTGGTTGAACCTGATCCACAACGCTGACATCGGTCAGGATGGCGGTGACGCTGCCGTCTATTTTGATCAGAAGACTGGCGCTGCTGTCTCCAACTACATGAAGGACTATAGCGCAAAGATCAAGCTGACTTGCTTCGACTCGAGACTAGCACAGGGTATGCCTCACGACTACACCCTATACTACTGCTGGCCGAAGGGGATCCACTCTACGACATTGGATCAGGAAGGTGACGGAAAGATCACTCGCGAAGTCGACATCAGATACTCTACATTCCAGGAAACTAACCCTGAAGACTATGGTGAGTAATTAGCTAGGAGGCTGATCTATGATACAGAGCAGCAATCCGAGACTACCGAAGTACTGCGAGCACAGAGATCCGTACTACGACATCGGTTGGATCGACAATCTTACCGCGTTGAAGGCTTATGTTCTTCGTCAGCTCGGCTCACCTAAAATCTGTGTCGAGTTGACAGACGAACAGCTTACGGACTTGATCGGTGACTGCATCAGATACTTCTGGAAATACTACAGCCAAGGCCATCGTGAAGACTACTTGGCTTTTGAGCTCGTTCCCGGAATGACTCACTACAAGGTCTGTCAGGATCTTGAGGAAGTGGTTGATCTGAATCTTCCTAGCTTCCTCGGACTCACCGACAACCTTCTATCTCCAGTTACAAACGCACTCGTCTCGCAATTCCCGTGGGGAGGCATGACTTTCCCAGGAACATGTTGGGGCGGTGCCGATTACGGCGACGTTCTAGGAAACTGGAACGCTACGCTCACTTGGTTGGAAGAAGCGAAGATGGACTTCGCTAGAAAATACAGCGTAAAATACATCAGAGAAGAGAAAGCGCTCATGGTACGTCCTACTCCGCGTTACCCAGACCGCTGTCTTCTCCGTGTCTATAAGCGCGAGCACTTCCTCAACCTCATTCAAGATCCGCTATTCCGTAAGTATCTAGTCGCAAAAGCGGGCTGGCTATGGACTCTCACTTTGAGAAAGTACACGTTGCAGCTCGCAGGCGGTGGTCAGTTGAACGGCGACGCTCTAGCCGCTGACTTCAAGGATATGATCGAGAAATGCGAAGAGAGAATCGATCTTGAAAGCCCAACAGCCGAGATTTTAGTCGGCTAACCGAGAACAGACTTCTTCATAATTTCGGCGACCTGAGAATGCATCCTCTCAGCGTTGTCGAGCATGAAGAGGAAGAACGCAGCTTCGATGGCAGTCTTAGGATTGTCGTATTGCTGTTCGAGACATCCTTCCAAGCGTTGCGGAATTCTCATCGAAGTGCCAGGAAGTGACTTGAAGTAAGCAACTGCCTTTACGTGGTTCTTTCCAGAAACCGGAATATCATGAAGAGGCAGTTCGATTACGCCACGACCAACAGCGATGATGAGATAGGTGTTCTCAGCAGATACAGTAACGTGATCGAAGCCAGATGCGATAGGATCGGCTTCAACTTCGATAACGTAGCGGTCGCCAGCCTCGCACTTGATAGCCTTTGCAATGCGTTCGGTGAGTTCGATAGGCTTGAGAGAAAGAGGGTTCTTGGTGGTCATTTTGTTGGTCCTTGTTGAAGTTACATGTATAATATAGGATTTTCTTGAGATTTTGTAAATAGGAAAACTCAAAAACTTGATAAATAACTAGAAAGAAAGCATGGAGTGTATTGCACATGGCTAAAACACCGCTATTTCCTGTTGATGGAACTGATATAGAGCTCTACGAAGTATCTAAGTGGAACCGCAGAACGATCGCTGACGGTAACTGGCTCAATGACAACAACATCGAGCCCTTGATGGACAACGACATCATTCTCGCTAAGGCTATTGCGAAGTATGGCAACTATCAGGTCGAAGTCACCTCCGACGATGAGTCCATAAGCGTAACGAAGAGAACTAGCGAACAAGACCGCAAGATCATCTACGATCTGAGCATCAACGGCGACAGAAAGCTAGCTTACGTGAACTCTAACAAGGGCACTTCGTCAAGCGAGCTTCCACAGTCTTGGATCACGTTCGTACAGGCATCAACAGCAGAGCTTCCTCTACCAGCTGGCGAAGATCATATCATCGGTCAATATGAGCTCGGAATCGAGAATAACGCAATCACTGGCATGCTGACTAACAAGCAATACATTCTTTCAGCAGAAGTCATCGCAAACGTCACTCAAGCAGCAAACCATGAGTACACAGTTCACATCACTGCTGACACTGCACCTGGCGAAGTATACGACTTCGACTTCAGAATTGATGGCACTAAAGTTCATCAGGTCACAAAGTCTGTCACTTGGATGGCTCAGAATCTTGATTCAGTCAAGCTGTACATGACAGCAGCAGAGACTATCCCTGGCATCTCTTTCTCAGTCAACAACATCTTCTGTATCGAGCAGGGTGGAAGTGGCAGCGGAAATGACGGAGATGGTCCGGTTTACTGGATCGGCAACAATGGAGAAACTCGGGAAGTCGGAGACGAAGGTGCGATTCCTATGTATCTCCCGAGCAGCCCAGACTTCGGCGGTCGTTCGATCCGTGCAGCTAGCGCATCAGAGCTATCACTAGACTCTGGCATCTATCAGATCAACGCAGTCCTCGACGTCGAGCTCGACGAATACATAGACACTCTAGCCGATCTCGAAGTTGACTTTGGAGAAGGCTTCATGAAGTGCAACACGATCACTCCAAAAATCGATGAGAATCGTTATAGTGCAAGTTTCTCATTCCTGAAGCACGTAACTTCTGATAGCACATTGATGTCAATTGAGGTAAAGGTCGGATCGACTGGCGCAGAAGCTAGGATCAAGCATCTTGGCGTAGCGAAGATCTCTGCAGGTGGCGGTTCTGGATCAAGTGATCCGACTGAAATGCAATGGTTTAGAGGATCTTCACTTCTCGGCAACAACATCGATCTGCCGACAGCTAATAGCGGAACATCAGCCGAACTAGTGATGACTAACCTCTTAAAGAATGCTACAAACGGCGGTACGCTGGATGTAGATAACGGAACTGTCGTTCTACCAGACGACAAGATCTACGACTGGCACACTATAGTCGAAGTCTCTAAAGACGGTTTGGAAGTAAACACAGTAGCAGACATCATGGTAACCGTAACGGGAGACACTGGAAGTCCTCACGTATTTTATGCTAAGATGCCGATCAATGAGGACAATATCATAGATGTTCCAATGTCTGGAATCGCTCGTGGACCAGGAAATCTTCAGTTCAAGTTCAATGTTGCATTGAAGAGTACTGACGGCGAGAGTCTCTCTGCCGAAGCATGCAACTTCCACTTCTCGGTCAAATACCTTGAAGTCGTAGCAAAGTAAATTATTCGTAAAATTTAGCGCAGTCTGCCAGATTCACAAGATCTGTGTAGGCTACGTTGTACTCGTTGAAGTAGTTGACAGCCACATTGTCGTTCTGCTGGAAGAGATAGAGAAGATATGCTGCCGAGTAGACGTTTTCACCGACGATGATGGCCTTGTTCATGCTGCTAGTGTCTTCAGTGCCGTCAAGAGACATATTCATCTCGTCAGCACCGCTCTGTTCTAGCGCAAGCTTCGTATCCTTGACATAGACGCCATCTCTCTCGAAACGAAGATCTTCGAGAAGCGTATCAACGCTTGAGTACTGGACTGTCGGATTCGTTCCGTTCCATGCGTCGATTATAGCAGTGATCTTGTTCTTGCAGTACTTGTAGATGGGAATGTTAGAGGCCTTTCCAGTGACTAAGAACTTACCGATTCCAGTGATGTGACCAGCCAGGTTGAGACAGTCAGAAGTCGGATGAATGTTGCTCGGATTGACGAAGAGACGTAGTCCGTTCTCGACCTTGTTGCACATGTCCTTCAATTCACGGATCTTGCTCTTCATGAAGCTCGTGCATAGCTCTTCGTAGTTAGGCTTGATGATCCAGTCGTTAGCTCTAGTGCAGTATACCTTCATCTTGTCGGTGAACGCCTGATAGAACGATGCAGCAGTCTCGTTGCTTGCACAGATCTCGGTCTCGTCCAAGACACAGTCGAACATAGCCTTCAGCTGATTGAGAAGATCGAAAACTCCCAAACGCTTCAAAGTGTCCAGATAGTATCTCAAGAAGCGGTACACAGCGTCAACCTTGCGCTGCAGCCATCTCAGCCATTTGTTGATCTGAGCCAAGAAGCTCTGGAACAGACCAGTGATCGCAGACAGAGTGAAGTCGAGCGAGATGCCCGAACAGATCTGCTCCTTGAATCGCTGGAAGTCTTGAGTTATCTCGTGAAGCTCAGCCTGAACCCTAGAATATCGGTCACTTCCGTCTAAGCCGAACATGCCACGAACAGCTTTCGAGAATATCGAGTCGGGATTGAGAAGATAGTCACGGAAGAACTCGCACTTGTAGAGATTTTGACACATTTTCGTGTTAGAGAAATCTCGTATCCACAATGAGCCCAATGACTTGATCAGTGATGTAATGGAATTTCGGATGACCTTGATGATTGGATCAAGAATCTCTCTGACGCTCCACAGAGCAAGCTTAACAAGACCGTAGATCAGGTCAAGTATCTTGTCTGCTGCAGCCTGCGTAACCTCTAAAGCAGTCTTTATGGTGACAAAAGTCTGGTAGATATAGGTGCAGATGATTGTGGAGACGTTCATATCACAATATATATACTAATAAGCATGAGTACGGATTTTCAAGAAGAGTTCAATAGAATCTGGGGTGGCGCTGGAGGATGCTCCGTTAAGGATTGGGACTGGAATAAGTCGATCCTGTTCGATGGCACTGATCCAAACAGCTGCTACGCTAACGAAGCCGCATTGATGAGCTCGTTGACTTCGGAAGCTTACAATCAGTTCGGATTCGAGATCGACTACTACGTGAAGCAGATCTCTACTAAGCGTGACCGTCTACTCGGTGAAGATCCGTTGGAGAATATCGTCCGCCGATTCAGACTATCTGTCTACACTGACAAGATCCCGAATCTTCAGAAGAAATACCAGCTTCAGGGCATGCTCTACGAGGAAGTCTTCGAAGTCCAGGCGACTATCGCACACTTCAAAGAGGCGAGCCAGTACGACTACGACAGGACTGCGATCAAGTACGAGATGTACGAGCCGAAGATCGGTGACTTGATGTATTTCAAGTTCAACGACAAGTACTACGAGATCATCAACGTGAAGTCATTTGCCGAAGGTACTGCGTTCCTCGGAACACCCATCACTTACACATTCACTTTGAGAATCTGGAAGAACAATCATGAGGACGTGGACGTGATGAATCAGAACGACGACAATATGCCGATCGAGAAGTTCACGTCGCTCGCCGAGACGTTCGACATCGAGAACAGAACAGCCGACATAGAGGCGCATCACGACATTTTAGCGGTAAATGACTACGTGAAGAACGAAGATACAGTGAACCCTTACACTGAGAAAGAGAGAAAAGCTGAGGGCAAAGAGCCCGAAATCATCCAAAAAGCTCAGATCAACACAAGAATTCACGTCTACGAACCGCAAGACGAACCGCCGCAGATAGTCAATCAGAAGCGTAAATCTGATCCGTTTGACCCGTTCGACGGCTGGTAAGAGTATAAATAAACTAGAGATATAAGAGGTAAAACCTATGAAATTCAAAGAGTATCTACAGAAAGTCAACGAAGACGCTAACTACAACCCGGAAGTGTTCGACGACGAGATCAACGGAAAGACTCCTGATCCGACCAGCACTGACGTTTCTACTCCGGCACCGGTAGAGCAGAAGTCTGCTATGGGAAATCTGGTATCTCAGTATTTCTCCAAGGGCAACTCTGATGCTATCGCTTCTCTTGACGGATTCTCGAACGACATGGTGAACGAGCTCTCAAGCTATATCGAAAAGGAATGGATCCTTCCGGAAGACTTCACTGGACGTGATGACGCTCTCGACCAGTTCAGAAAGAAGGTTCATGCGCTTCTCGACGCTCGTATCAACAAGATCGGAACATCTATCCACGATCTCGGCGTTCAGCTAGCCAACACGAAGAACCTGTTCCTCAAAAAGTAAGTCGATGGACACCGATAGCTAAGATCTAAAGGCAAGGAGAAGGGATGGCAGATCAAGAAGAGAAGTTTCCGCCGAGACCTCCGCACAGACCATGCGGACCTTGGCCGTCAGTGTTTCCTTACAAGGACTATCCAGGAGATCATCCTCCTCACAGACCTCCGCACTGGCACCACTGGAACGACACAGAACCGGTGATGGGCGCATATCCGTGGGAACACTGCTGCGACGGAGACGAAGATCCTTGTCTCTGCATCACTTCTGGTGAAGTCGACATCTGGAATCAGACTTACTCCGCAGTCTCCGGTCACTCAGCTGACTGGGATCGGGCTGTCGATGATTCATGGAAGAACTCAGCCGACAACTGGCAGAGCACTTATGAGACTGTGAGCGCCAACTCGGCATTCTGGGACAGCGCTTACAAGATCGCTTCTGCTTGGGATTCTGGCGCTAACGAGTCGATCTACAACATCATCTCCGCTACCAGCGCATTCCTAAAGACATACAGCGCAGAGCCGTATTTCCATGTTAATACCGATTATTTCCAAGGTAATGGAAGTCCAGAACATCCGCTCGATTTAAGCGAGATGTTCAGGATGTACTGGGGTTGGATCGATGAGGCTATGAATGACCTCTATAGCGGTGGCAAATGGGGTGATTCCGGCAGCAGAAGATGGATGAGTGACTCAGGTTACAGTGACCTGAAGGAGTGGATCGAGTATTTTGACCAGCTCATGTGGAAGCCAGGTCCAGAAACTGATTCTCCGGAGGGAGAGCCTAGATCGAACTACGGCGGCGTCTTCTATCAGCTAGAGAAACTCTGGCACGTCATCGGAGATCCAGATAGCCCTTACCGCATCGTTCTCGACAACTCGGGTCACTGGGATTCGACATATCAGAACGTCCTTGCAAACTCAGGCCGTTGGGAATCTGACTACGAGACTACGAACGCTAACTCAGGCAACTGGAGCAGCGTCTATGAGTCGATGAAGGAGAACTCTGGTCACTACGACGAAGCTTATGACGGCATCAAGGATGTCCAGCAGACTTCGGGAGACTGGGATTCTGTCTATAGCACAGTAAGCTCATATTCAGCTTCTTGGGCTGGAATAAGCCTTGCAGACTCCGGTCACTGGACTAGCACCTATCACACTGTTGAAGATCACTCCGCTTACTGGGAAGCTGCATCAAGCGCAGTCAGCGCAAACTCTGCCGCATGGGCTAGAGGAGACGACAGCTGGAAGAACTCCGCTACTAACTGGCAGAGCACTTACCAGACGGTCAAGGCCGACTCTGCTGACTGGGATTCGACATTCAAGACAGTAGGATCAAGCTCTGGCGACTGGGAATCCACTTACGACACAGTTTACGAAAACTCAGGAAACTGGAATGGCGCTTATGAAGCCGTAGAGACCAACTCCGGATCTTGGAACGACACTTGCGCTACAGTAACCGAGAATTCTGCGTCCTGGGCAAAGGGAAGTCATGAGACATGGGAATACGCACCTGGCATGACGATCGATAACCTCGACGATTACAAGGATCCAGACAAGATCTACTTCAATTTCAGAGAATAAAACAGGAGCATCCAAGAGATGAAAGAGGCAAAAGAATACAAAAATTTACATGAATTCCTTCTAAACGAATCCACAGTGTTCCAGAAGAAGGAAGACACGAACCCGCTATACTATGTCTGGGCCGTCGTGAAGAGCGCTAACGGCAAGACTGAAGACGAGATCAAGAAGGACGAGTCTCTCAAGGCTCTCTTCAAGAAGCTTGACAAGTTCTGTGAGAACAACGACAAGTACGTCAAGAAGCTCAAAGATCGCTTCAGCCCGGCAGAGTTCCAGTTCTCCTTCCAGAACCAGACCGTAGACAACCAGAAGAAGACGATCGAATGGGTGCTCGACAACATCAGAACAGTGATGTCTGCCGACATCAAGAGCTTCAACGAATGGAAAGACTTCACAGACGAATTCGACGAGCTCAGAAAGTCCGAAGAGATGCAGGTAGTTATCAACTCTCTGTAAACTACTGGTATAAATAACATAAAGAAATACTAGAAGGGTGTTACAACATGACTAAAAAGAGAAAAGAGCTTCTAAATGAGGATTTTCTGTCCGACATGGAACAGAAGCCAGTAAGCGCTGAAGATGTAGCAGGTGCACCAGAGAACGTAGCCGATGACGACTTTGCTGATCTTCTCGGTGGCAAAACCACTCAGGAGCCGCAGGCTGCTCAGGCTGCAGAAGAGAATCTAGCAGATACCGTCTCTGCTCTCAAGGACACGGTCAACGGCTTCTCCGTTGCTATCCAGGAGTTCAAGGACTATATCGCTAAGCAGAACGCTGCTCCGGCTGAACCAGCAGCACCGGTCGAACCGGCAGCTCCAGCACCGGAAGCTTCTCCAGACGCTCCTCCTAACATCGATCTCGACAACGCTCCGGCAGAAGGCGGTGCAGAACCGGCTCCCGAAGCTCCAGCTGAACAGTCCATCGAGGACAAGCCAGCTGAAGGTGGCGAAAGCGCTCCAGCTGATGGTGGCGAAGAGGAAAGCGACTTCTCTCAGGATGAATCTCGTCCCGAAGACGCTACAAAGTCTGAAGCTTACCAGATGAACCGCAAGGCTGGAAAGCTCCTCAACAGCAACTCTGGAACTCTCATCGGCATCGTAGAGTCAGGAAAGCTCTACAAGCTCGACGAAATGATCATGACGGCTGTCAAGTCCAAGATCCGCGAGAAGATCAACGAAGCTAAGGCTCAGCTCAAGGCTGAATTCCTCAAGGAAGCCGCTGAGATGCCGAAGTCCGAACCGGAGATGATCGTCGAAGAGAAGAAGGAAGAGGAAAAGAAGCCCGAGAAGAAGACCATGTCCTTCCTAGAGAAGCTCAAGGCTGCTAAGGCTTGCAAGGGCAAAGCCTGCTGCGACGAGAAGGGAGAGGACAAGGGTTCTGACGAAAAGAAAGACGACGACAAGAAAGAAGACGAGAAGAAGGAAGACTAACTCGTGCTCAGCGAAACTCAAATGGGTGCTCTGAGAGTGCTGGAAGCACTGGAGGACGAGGAGACTGCATACACAGTCAATATCTCGAATCCAGTGTGTCCGTGCTGCGGAGCCAAACTTGTGATCAACGACGACATCGAGCCTGGCCAAAACGAGGAGCTCAACACTGAAAACCTCGATGAGAGCTACAGGGTAGATGAGCAGTTCGCTGATCCAGAGACCATCATGCCGATGGTACGCGAAGCTGCAAGTGATCTAGTCGAAGGCTATATCGCATATTGTCGTCAAGACGGTCTAGATGACCGTCAGATCGCAAATGCGCTATGCTATCCTCAGGATTCTGAGCTGAAAGACGCTATCGTCAGAAAGTCAAAGGAATTGAAGTCCGTGTTTGCGAGCGCTTACGGACTGATCGTAAACGAGCAGATCATCGTCCAAGATCTTCGTGACGCTATCAAGCGAATCGTAACAGGCGGACGAAGATCCGTATAAATAAAAAGATTTTAACAACAAAGAGGTTAACCAATGAAAGACTCTAAAATCACTAAAGAAATGCTAGATGAAGCAATCGAAGTGGCAGAGGCTCACGGCTACAAGGTGGTCGATGAGTCTGCTAAGGCTGAGAAGTCCAAAGAGGAACTGATCGCCGAAGCTATCGAAGTTGCTAAGGCTCATGGCTACAAGGTCGTGAAGGAAGACGAAGAACCGGGCGCTACTGCCGAAACCCAGGAAACTGGTGCTGAGGGAGATGGCGAGGAACAGGAAATCTTCACTATTCAGGTCACGAAGGAAGAGCTCGAAGCCATCAAGTCCATCCTTGACAAGGTTGAGTACGAAGATGACGGTTCCGCTGACGCCGAAGCTGCAGCTGCAGTCGTAAGCGCAATGGACAACGAGAACATCTACGGCCCGGCTGACGAATAGTCTAGCATCCGAAAAGAATTGAAGCGCTGGTCATTCCAGCGCTTTTTTCGTGTCTATAAATAATTTGAGAGGAATTTATGAAAAGATTTAGTGACTTTAGAAAGCGTGTCGATGAAGCAGAGCCTACACCGCAACCTGCTCAGCAACAGCAAGCAGCTGCTCCAGCACCAGCTCCAGCAAAGGAGCCAGCACCTGAACCTGCACCGGCGCAAGAAGCTCCTCAAGAAGAGCACAAGAGTCTGAGAGAATCACTCGCTGACAAGATCAAGGCTCAGAAGGATGTCGCAGTTGGAATCGTAGAAGGAATTCACTCTGCATTCCAAGACAGCTGCGCTCATACGACTAAATACGACGCAATGGGCGACCAGATCAAGAACTTCGAGAAGCAGATCCGTGGCGCTTGCGAGCAGGTCATCGCGATGGTAGAGCAAGAGAAGTTCGACTGGAGAAACTGGGACAACTGCTCTCCGAAGTCCTATGACGTCATCACGAAGTACAAGGATCGTGACTTTGACGTTCTGAAGCTCTCTGCTGCCGTCATCATCTTCTACAACAGCTTGATAGGAAAGAACTGATGAGATACTTAGTCGAAAAGCTACTTCTCGAACAGCCTCATGTCTTTCTAGACATGGAAGAGGACTCGGACGAGGGCGGAATCTGGGACTTCTGCGCCGAGGACAGGCCGAAGACTTGGATCATTCAGTTGATCAAGCTCTACGCGCTCCACAAGCTTGAGTCGTTGAATCCAAAAAAGAATCAATCTGTCGTTCTCTACCTGACGCCCGAGGAAGTAGACATGTTCACCTCTCACATGTCCGAAGATCCGTTCTTCCTCATTCAGGCTAAAAACTGCGTAGAGAAAATGAAGCGTGACAATCAGACAAAAGCCATCCAGCTGCTTCGAAAATATCTTCCCGAAGTGCTGAAGACTAAGATAGGCATTCCAGAAGAGAAGATAGAATTGGAGGAACCATGAGCGTAAGAGTAAGAAGTCCATACCGCAGAATCGATGTGAACGTCGTAGTACCGAACACGGTTCAGCAAGTCAAGGTTGAAGTGCAAGTGCCCAAGCGCAAGAAAAAGAGCGAAGAGATCACTGAATCGAGTGACTCTGATGAAGCTCTTTGAATGCGTTGAAGACTTTCGTTTTGTCCTTAATATCTGAGCTGTCGTCAATATACTTCTTGGCGAGACTCAGCAACGTGATTTTAGATACGTCTATCCTTTCGATAGGCGTATTTTCTTGTCTGCGCTGGTAGATCGGATTGACGGGATATGCGGGTTCGTAACTTTCGATCTTCTCAAGGTACTCGTTCACCTTGTTCATGTATTTCGAAGACTCCCAACTGATCTCGACGTCAATTATGTTGCCCTGAATGAAGGTCTCTGGATCTTCGGGCATATCAGGAAATTTAAGCTTCTTGTACTCGATGCAGTGCTCGTTACGGACAAATTCCATCTCTTCCGTGTAAGTGTCGAGAATATAAAATCCCTTCTCTTCGATCTCCGAGCGATTAAGCTGGTATGGAGAGCCCAAATAGGTCAGTTTGCAGTCACCCTGTGTAGTTTCCGAGTGAATGTGATAATGGCCCGTATAGATGTGTTTCCAGTGCTTAAACAGCTCTTCTTTGTCGAAGCCCTGCTCTGCACGATTGTTGAAGATGTCCATCTTTGCGCCGAGCACGTCCAAGTGTCCGAACAGACGTGTAATTCCGCTCGTCATCGTATGCTTTTTCTCAACAGTGTTTCGGAACTCTTCGTAGTCCGTAACCCACGGCAGAAGTAGAGTGTCGTGATCCTTTCCAGTCTCGCTGCACTTTTCGAAATCAAGCCTCATTCTAAATGGCTTGTCGATGATGCACACATTCTTGATGCGGTCCAATACGACCAACGAACTAATGTCCATCGAATTCTTGTAATAGAGGTCGTGATTGCCGAGAATGATATACCAGATTACTTCGCCCTCGTGGCGCTTGAAAAAGTCGATCACTCGGTTTATCGTCAAAACGTTCACGGCATGACGAGTGTCGAACAGGTCTCCCAGAACGAAGATTCTCTCTATTCCACGCTCTTTGCAATCATTCACCATCTGCTCCATGAATGCGAATTGAGAGTCCTGAAAAATTCTATCCGAATCCTTAGCACCGAAGTGCAGATCGCTAACTAGGGCTACCTTGCTCATTTCTATCCTTTACCAACTGGCTGAAGCAGCCCTTCTTCTGGACTCTCAGCGTCTCGAACTTATATTGTATTTGACTAAAATTTAGATCATTTAGCTTGTGCGAAATTAGGTACACGCCGAGGTTGCTGTCGCCCTGAATCATCGTGATCAACTCTTTCAGGAAGTCCGTAATGCCTTCGCCGTCGATACCCGTGTCGAAGATCTCATCCATGAATAGAATCGAGCTAGACCAGTTGGACAGCTGTTTCGCGATGTCGTAGAAAGTGAGAAGCATAGCGACGTTCACTCTTGTCTTCTCGCCGTTCGATAGTCCGTTGTATTCCATTTCGAACGCGCCACGAGTGAGCGTATACTCGAGCATGCTGTCGAAAATGACTTCTACGTTCAAGCCGAACTTCTTGATGTACTCGTTGATCTTGAGGTTTAGAATCGGAACAATTTCCTCGAAGAAGTAGCGCTTGATTCCGCTGTCCGACAGAATCGTGATGAGATCAGTGTCGATCGCTACTCGCTCGGACGTCTCGTCGATAGTGTCGTTGCAGATTTTGAGCTGCTTTCGATACTCTTCTACGCGCTTTCTCTGGTCGGACGGATCGAATCCGTTGGTCTCAGCCTCGATCTCTTTATACTGCTTCTCGTCGTAATCAATGCCTCGCTTCAAGCCCTCGATGACCGTCTGCTCTGTCGAAATTCTGCTCTTCACTTTTTCGTAGAAAGACTTAGAATTGCGCATCTTCTCAGCGCTTTCCTCGTCTGCCTTCTGCTTCTCGTTCAGAGTGTCGTAGAATCCCTGCTCCATGTTGATCTCAGCGAGAATTCCGTCGAAATACTCTTTCGCGTGATCCGAGCAAAAATCGGTCCCGCATATCGGACACTTGTTCTTCTCGCGGAAGTCGTAAATCTTCGTCAGGCTAGTCACCTTCGCCTTGTGCTCTGCTAGTCCAGCGACGCGTTCACGGATCCTCGTCATCGTATCATCGAGCTCTGCGAAGTCAGGTTCGAGCTCGGCGCACTTCTCTTCACACTTTTGAATGTTGGTCTCGTGCTTCACCAAGTCGGACTTCTGCTGTTCGATATGCTCTTTTACCTTCTCGAGTCTGTCCGCTTTGTTCGTTTCAAAGTTGCGGCTCTTCTGCTCCATGTCGGCGATAATCTTGATCAGGTCGTTGATCGAGTTCTCGAGGCCAGTCTTAGTTGCGCTCATCGTCTTGATGGTGATGTTGTCGTTCGATCTGCGATCCTTCACCTCGTCGAGCATATCCGCGATGTTCGTGAGTCCGAATATCGTTTCGAGCAGCTCTCTTCTATCGGACAGACACATGTTGAAGAACGGCACATTTGAGATTGCGCCGATACACATCACGTTCTTGAATAGCAGATATTTGACGCCGAGCAGTTTGTCGATCTCGATCTGATTGAGCTTCTTTGAACTCAGCGCCTCTACCATCTCGCCGTTCTTGTACAATTCGAACTTCGATGGCGCAAGTCCTCTCAGCATGCGGTAGGAATCCTTGCCGATGTCGAACTGGATCTCTACCTCCAAGTGGCGCTTATTGATGTAGTTTACGAGACTCTTCATTTTAATGTCACGATATGGCTTACCGAAGAGCACGAACGAGATAGCGTCAACGATTGTCGATTTTCCTGCGCCGTTCTGGGCGTTGATCAGATTGAGTTTGTTGTTGAAGTTCAGTGTAGTCCATCCGTTGCCGTAGGACAGAAAATTCTTGAACTTTATCGTATTGAACTTGATATACATTGCTCTTTAATTATAGAATTTTGCGCAAAACTAAAATTTCATGCACTTTAGGGTTTACAAATTTGTCGAAAATGCCTATATTGTCTATGTAAACTACAAAAGGACCCCAACTATGAAGGATGGCGACAAAAAGCTGCTTATTGAGAAAATCAAAAAATACGGCGAGTTGATGGCCGAAGGACGCCAGTTTGCAGCTCAGAATAATCTCAAATTGATCGAAAAGTCGATCAAAACCGACCGAGAGCAGTTCTTCGACTGGCTGGACGAATAATATGGACAGATTCGCAGATACTAGAAAGAAGCTTTTTAGCTGGCACACCGAAGAGATGGTATGCCCGTATTGCGGCTACATTCACGAGAACAGCAATGAGATGTCGAGCGACTGCTCAGAGTATGAATGTGAGGTATGTGGCCGCGAATTTCACTATGAAAGAGAAACAGAGGTGCATTACGACACCTACCGCATGGAGGAAAGAGAACAATGACTGAACAAGAAGTAGGATATAGGATTGCGAAAGACGGCGAATCTCCTAAATTTTATTCAGCAGAAGATGTTGAAAAACTTCTAGCTGAGAAAGATAAAGAGATCGAAGATATGAAGGCCGACGAGTATGTCCGTTCAGTCGATGACGGAATGGAGATCCATCGTTTGCATCGCTGCGTAGTCCGAATGACGAAACAGTGGCTGAGCGCAATCGACGACATGTATAGCCGTCTAGACGATGTGCACGGCCTTGACGATCAGGACGTTATGGACTGGGACAAAGTTACAGATTTGCACAACAAGTTGGACAAAGTTTTAGAAAAGTGGAAGTAATATGCTCAAAGAAGACTTTTTGAAATTTCAAGAAATGGCGCTCGAAGATGTAGTGATGCCAGAGAACCCGGACGACATTATGGAAAAGAACATGCAGATTCCGGGCATGAAGCAGAAGTATATCGACGCTTACCGCAAACAGGTCGCCATCGTTGCTAATCTAGAAGTCAAACTCGAAGAGGCCGTCGCGAAAGCGAAGACCAAGTTGAAGGATGGCGGATACGCTTACACGGCTAAGGAAGCTACAGAACAGACGGCTCTAGACGACGATGTCGCAAAGATCAATCGAGCTTTGATCGAGCAACGCTACTACATGGGCTGGCTCGAAGACACAGCAGCCAACGTCACTTCGCTATCTTTCACAATCAAGAACTGGATAGAGTGGAAGAAGATCATCACTACCAACTACTAAGGAGTCAATATGGGATTCTATGACGGATTCGCCGAACTGGGCAGAAAGCTGAAACAAAGGGCACACACTAGGATCTTGAAAAAGCCGAAGTGCGTAAGATTCAAGTGCCCTAACTGCACATGCGAATTTGAGACTGATCTATCCGTATGATGACGCCGAAGAGAACAAAGAGGCTACGGCTCTCAACGACAAGTTCACTGAGGACTTAAAGAAGTTTCTTCCTAAGCTATGGAAAGCTTTCCCTCATTTCTTTGAGCAGAATTACGAAGGCACTAATCAGTACTGGTACCGTTGCTACTTCGCTACTAGAGATCACAAGCTGTTCCAAGTGTTGACGTCCGACTGGGATCCGAAAGACACTGAATGGGAAGAGGTCATCGAACTCGACAATCTCAGTGAAGACAATATCAACGACAGCGCTGACAAGGAATATGTCGGAAAGATCGAAGATCATCTTTATGAAATTAAGGCTCTCCTGAAGGACATAAAGTCAGACAAGGAAAGAGAGAAGATCCTCAAGAAGATCGAAAAAGTCTGGAAGAGGTAAGTATGGGTAAGACACTAACGATCCAAGAAGAGATCCACTGCGACCTCTGCGGAAAAGAAGTTCACGGAAATCACGCCACGAATCGAGCAGGAAATCTGTATCTAACTGAAGGGAGTTCAGTTCAGTACGGGATGAACTTGGTTCTTTCTAGGTATGCTAGCCACGATCCTGTCGAGTACATCTGCGTTGACTGCCTTCGTGACTTCCTCGAAAATCTCGCCAAGAACTTGAGCTGATACTATGTACGTTCAAGATCAAGCCATAGCAGAGAACTTCTTTGATTGTGAGTCTTACGATCAAATGTGGACCTGGAGATATTTCTGTCCTTTCGACACAAATCACTATTTGTTCGAGATAGTGAAGGAGAAAGACGGAAGTGTCCATCCAGTAGCTATCGATTTAGTGAACAAGAAGACTATCAAGCACAGCAAAGAGCAGTTCATGGCTGCTTACGGTGAATTCCGCTTCTACAACGCTCAGTGCTACGATCCAATCTGGAAAGTCTAAGCTTTGACGTTAGTGTTTCCGCCGTTCGTCGGAGCATCAGTAACGAAGCAAGTCGGATGAGCGCACACTAGAGTCTTTAGGCTGTTTCTTCCGAGATTCACGTCACCCTTGACCGCATCTATGTAGACGTTCTTCTTTGCGTTGACCACGATGTCGTCATTGGCTTCGAGAGTGAACTTACCCTCTATCTTCACATCCATCGTCGCAGCGTTCGGATTCACAATCTTCTTTGACATGCTCTGCTCAACGAGAATGCTGCCGTTTGGATCAATCTGAATCTTCAGGCCAGATCGATGACTTATTTTCATCTGGCCGTTCTTGCGATTGAGAGTAACTGCTTCGCCGTCATCTGTCTTCATCAGGACCATCACGTCCGGATAGTCAAGTGAGCTCGTAGCGTCGTCTAGAATGCTATCTCCAGGTGATCTCATTCCGATGAATGCTTCGGCTGCTGCAGCCAGATGATTCTCTACTGTGATCATTCCGTCATAGACAGGCTTATACGGATCTCCGTTCTCGAAATAGCCGCGAACTATCGTATCGACTGGAGGAACGACCAAGTTAGCAGTAGAAGAGCCAAGATAGCCGTTCTCTGGAAGAGCCCAAGGAATCACAGCATCCTCTACATTGTCATAGAAGCCGAAGATCTTTACCTTCACCCTACCCATGCGCATAGAATCGTTGTTTTCGATGACTTTACCAGTCCACCGGTTAGTTACCTTAGGGTCTGACAAATCGGCCGTAGAATGCCCGTTTAGCGAATCTGCTGGAATGTTGCCATATATTTGGCTTAGATCTCTTTCACTCATTGTTTTGCGACTCCTTTACTCTTGCTCACGGCTTCGGCTTCTTTCTTAGACAGATCGTTCACTATCGCGATCGTGAGCTCGACCTCGTTGTAGGGCATATCGTCAGTCAGATTTATTCCACAGAACTTGCTGACTTGAATCTGGTTGCGGATCATCGTAGTCAACTTGACCTTGTTGAATAGCTTGTCGTCAGACAGATCGACTCCGACTCTCATCTTGTTGAAGCACTTGTCGCACTGAAGCTCTGTGTAGCTGAGAATTCCGCATCTCGTATCGGTCGCCAAGTGTCTCAGCTTCGCGTACTGGTCTGCTGGAAGTCCGAGGATCTTGTTCTCTAGCTCTTTCTGATTTACGTGTTCATAGACTTCATCCGCGTTAGTCCAGTTCAGAATCAAGTCAAGCTCCGGATCGTCCGTCTTGTACTCTGGATCGAAAATCTTCTTGTAGACTCCCTTGAAGAGTTTGCCCTCAATGTAAATTTTTCTTAACAGAGATTGCTGAATGGTCTTCTTCGCGAGCTCATGAACTTGGAACTGCTTGCTGACTCGTGTTTCGCAGTATGGACAGACGAACTCAGTCTGATATCCGTTCGAGAGCATGAAAGTGTTTCTGCGGAGGTAGAACAGAATCGAGAGACGATCCATGCGGTAGATGTCTTCGACGTTCATTCCCTCAACCTTCAGACAACGCTTGATGATGTCATTGACGATCTCGTTCGAATTCTCTTTGTCAAGCGCACCGAGATACTTCAGGTCACGAATTTGTAGAATCCTGAATCGTATCGAAGAGTCCTTCGGATATAGCTGTCCGAGGCTCGGAAGCTGTTTGTACGGTATCTTGAAGTAGTTAGGCTCAGACATAGTTTTCCCTGTATATAATATATACTTGGAGTTTTTATGGCAGAAAGTAATTGGAAGACAGAAGGCTACGATCCTTCGAAACATGGTTTCTGGAAAGCGACACTTGACGACAGAGGAGATCTCGGATATCCAGTCGGCTACTATTTCGCGGACACTGTTCGAGCTATCATGGTCGCATTCACTAACTTCTTTAACGATCTCTACGTGATACGATATGATGAGAGCGGTTTTCCGAGAAAGAGAATTAAAGTTCCGTTGAAGTTCGGTCCTAGATCGAAAGCTCACGACTTCAGAAAAGAGCAAGAGAGCGGAGAGACCTACTACATTCCTCTGCCAAACATGTACTACAAGATCTCTCACTTCCAGTATGACGCTACGAGAGCTGCTTCATCCGACTCGATCCGTATGTTCTACGAAGACTACATGATGAGCAAGGGAATCGAAGAGGGCGAGTGCCAGCTTCTATGGCAAGACACACAGCCTGTTCCTTACAATCTCACTTTCGAGCTGTCCGCTAAAGCTGAGAAGTTCGGAGATCTTCTCCAGATCATCGAACAGATCACGTCGCGTTTCAATCCAGAAGCTTTCCTGTTCATAAAAGAGTTCTGGTTCATGAACATTCGTCGTGACATAAAGATGAAGTTGGACAACATGGCTCTCGACTACCAGGATGAGTTCGGAGAACAGGAGAAGCGTGAGCTCGAAGCGAAATTCACGTTCACGATCGAGGGTCAGGTCTACACGAAGATCCAAGAAGGCGCTATCATCGACAAGATCATCGTCAAGATGAATCCGTCGATCGCGAGATACGAGACCGAGAATGTCCACTTCACTCTATCAGCAGCTCCAGGAGCTGAGAAGAGGTTCTACATCGCAGACAGCGCAGACAACTGGCTCAAAGAGAAAGGTCTCGTCGAAAGAGTTGGAGATTACGAAGGAGAAGATGGAATCGGAATCTACGCTCCAGTCGATAGCGCTTATGATGCGTTCAAGTACTGGAAGCCGACTAAGAGATTCGACATCTTCGGCAACAGAACTAGCGGAGACAAGGACGACGCATTCTGGGAATTCAACTCTGCTTGCACATCCGAGTTCGCTGACAAGTACACGACTATGGTTGGAATCTCTGGCAACTACGCAGAAGAGCCAGGCACTTACAATCCGGAAGATCGTTCTTGGCAGGGCAGCATGAAGGATCGCTTCGATCTAGCTAGCGTAACTGAAGAGGACATCACTCTGTCTGGTCGCAAAGACTTCCTCAATAGCAGCAACGAACGAGTTGACACTATGTGGATCAGCAAGCACGACGTCGAGATCAAGGAATAAATAAGCTAAAGGAATCGAGTGAATTATGCCTGAAGAGAGTCAGAAAGATCTATTCCGTGATCTGGAATTCAAAATGGACAACGCAACAGATGTGCTGTTCTACAAACTTGACGACATCTTCAAGCAGCTCGAGTCTAACGCACAAGACGACCGAGACAGATTCATCGAGAGCACAGCTACTCAGGACTTCTTGGGTGTCCAGACTTACCTCTCGCAGGTGAACGACAGTCTGAATCTTCTTGACGCTTCAGTCGTCAGAATCGGAACGAGAGTCGAACGTGCCATCATGGCTACTACGCCGAGGGGCGCTGAAGTCACTACGGACATCGTCAAGGCTGCTGTCGAAGAGAATGACGCTAAGAAAGAGACTGTAGCTCAGATCGCTGACATCAAGACCCTCGTCAAAGATCAGAGTCCAGCTAACGTTCTAGATCTCTTCAAGACAGCCATCGCAGACAAGCCGAAAGGAAATATCGTAGAAGGCGATAGTGGACTTCCAGTCAATCTAGCCGAGAAGATGGGTCCTGTTCTCGATAACGCTGCTGTGTTCCTCAAGAACTGGGCAAATCCGGAGAGAGTCGGTCTAGCACTCGGTGCAGGTCTCGCAATTCCTATCGTTGGCGGTATCGGAGTCGCAGCAGTCGGTCTCTATTTCATCTTCGACAGAATCGCAGAGGCTGTAGAGCATATCTCCGACAACACTACTTCTCTCTTGAAGGGTGGTTTCAAGGGTCTTCTCTTCGGAAACTCTGAAGTTGTAGAGAGCAAGCCTGAGAAGAGGGAGCAAGTTGCGCAAGAGACACTCGATGTGAACTGGCTTACTGGTTTCGGAAACGGAGTCAACGAGAGACTGTCCGAGATCAGCCTACACACTTCGGCTATCCAGAGATCCATCATCGGCCTAGCAGCTTTCGGAACGACTGCGGCATTCAGCGAGACGACTAAGAAAGATCAGAGCGAAGATCAACTCCAGAGAGTCCAGTACGAGAACGCTATCGCACAGCTTCCGTTCTACGACTACACGTATCAGGAGAGAATCCTGAACGTTCTAACATCTCCAGTCCAAGTGAAGCTCGTAGATGTGCCAGCTCCAGAATCAAACAAGACGGCAGACACAGTCGATGTGTTCGCTAACGCCGTCAGACCTCTGGTTGATGGTCAGGTTTCTCTACAAAGAATGCTTGACGGAAATCTAAGAAAGCTTACAGAAGCTGTCGCCTCGTTGAGAGAAGTTCCGAGAGAATCCGAAGATCGAATCACGAGAATCACAGACAGCTTGAACACAGAGATGAGCGACGACTCAGTGAGAATGATCTTGAGCGAGACGAGAGTCATAAGTGGACTTCTTTCCGACATTCAGGTCGACCTCTCTGGTCTCTTCACAGCTTACAAAGACAACAACAAAGTAGAGAGTGGCGGAAACGTAGAAGTTCCGACTCCAGTGGACATGAACTAATATGGCTAAGATTCAAGTATACGGCGGACGAGCGAGAACAGGCTCTATAATTCTTTCTCCTTACAGCGAGAAGGCTGTCGAGAATTGCGAAGCTATGACGTCATATATCACAGAGTTCCCGTCCTTGAGCTACGCGACAGACTGGGGCGACTGGGAAGACAACAACACTGGTTTCATCGGAAAAGCTGCTCTCGCTATCGGAGGCGGTCCAATCAAAGCTCCGAAGGCTGCTCCTGGTTGGGCTCAAACTGTGATAAAAGCTGCTCCTAAGTTCATCCAGATGATGGCTGGATCTTCTTACAAGCCACCGATTCTTACAGACAGCTGGACTCAGTTGGCTGCTCAGCTCGACGAAAAGTCATCCTACATCTCGTTGAAGCTAAATCTCCTCACATATCCAGTGTTGAAGAAAGCGCTGCATGTTGAGGGTCTGCGTTACGGCGACACTTTAAGCGAAGCTCTAAACATGGGACCCAAGAAAGTCTCGAACATGTGGGAATGGATGAAGTTCTCAAGAACTGCTCTAATGCCTGAAGATTTCAAGATCGACCAGATCAAGGGAAACATCGATGCTGTGTTCGCAAATCTGAACGGCGAAAGTGGAGATAGCGGAAAGCTTCTCGTCGCTGGAGTATCAGATATAGGTGGAGGTCTATGGAACGGCACCTTTGGTGACTCTACATTCAAAGATGGCATGATGCAAACTGTGAAAGGCGTTGGTGAGATCGTAACCGCGTTCGCGTTCTCTAACAGACGCGTCGGCTACACGTTCACTTTGCAGCTGTTCGACGCTAACGGAGACCTGGTTCTAGACAGCAGTCAGGGCGTTCCTCTAGACTTCTACATCGAGGACATCGAGTTCGAATTCTCGCCTCACATAGTCCAGTTGATAAACTCCAAGGGTAAGAGACAGGGTGTAGCTCCAGAATGGTGCAAGATAAACTTGACTGTGTCTAGCGCAACACGAGTAACTCAAGAACAATTCATCAGCATGTGCAGGTAGTGTATGGCAGACGGAATAGAAGGACTAGAAGCTCAGAGAGAAGCCGCAGAAGAGGAACTCCGTAAACAGAGAAACACTGCCGAAGACATCAAGATCAACTTCGGCAAAGACATCAAGAGCATGTTCAACGGATTCAGCGAGAACTTCTATGGCAACAACTGGTTTGTTCTCTCTACCAACGAAGGCGGAAAAGCGTCTGCGATCTGTGGAGTGTTGGATGAAGTTCCTAAGATGAAGTTCAACACTAAGCTCGAGGCTGGTCCAATAACGGCATTGATGGACAAGATGAAAGAGTATACTGGACGTGGTGGAGTCGCTGGAGCAATCGGATCAGCTACTGGCACTAACGTCAATATCCAGTTGGCTGGAAACTACTCAGTTCGCTATCCCATCATGACGGGCTTTCAAGAGGAAGGAATCAAACTAGAGTTCACAGTCTGGAAGAATCCCGACAGAATCTTCGATCCAGTATGTTGTCCGTCAGGAATCAAGCCAGTCATCTCGTATTTGAAGAACTACGCAACTGTCGTGACTTCATCGTCAACGACACAGCTGATCAAGAACTTGACTGAAAGCGCTGAAGCTGGACTTGGAGCTATCGGACCAATCGTCGATTCTGCAATCGACCACGCTAAGCAGACGATCACTGATGGCGCTAAGGATCTCATGAGAGAGAACATCCCAGGAGCGAAGTATCTGATGGACGACGACAAGAAAGATGAGAGTCCGTCAATCGGAGAAGAACTAGCCAACAACTGGGACGCTATCAAGAATTTCGGAAACGGAATCGTTGACTTCGCAGATCAGCTGCTCGTCAGAAGATGGAGCGACAAGCAGAGAATCACTTACGGCAAAGAGAAGTTCAATCAGTCGCTTCACAGACTCGACATTCTACGCGCCGGTGTTCTGGACACTTACCTGATTGTCGCAATCAAGGACTGGAGCTGGCAGCTTGATCAGAATGCGCTCGGCGAGAAGATGAAAGTTACGATCAACTGTGCGATCGACCAGAGAATGAATCAAAACCGTCTCCGACTCTACAGCGAGAGACCTATGTTTGGTTAGTTCCTGACGGATTGTTAGCTTCTCTATAAGCCTCAGCATTATCCTTTATCCACTTACGGACAAACTCATCGCCTGGATCTCTTCCGATCCGGATTCCTTCGTAATACTTAGCGAGCTCGATCTCAGCAATCTGCTTCTGCATGAATTCCTTCTCATCCATGTGAGCCTCCTAGAGCTTCGAATCATCGTGATCGCTATTCACGTCAGGGAATTTCTTGTTGTAATGCTTTAGACCAGCAGCTTTACGCTTTTTCATGCTGAGCTGCCATTTGCGTTCACGAGTAGGTTCCTTGGCTTCACGCTTCTTTTGACCAGTGATACGACCTCTCTCGCCTGGTTCACTGTCTGCTCCACCACGCTTTCTGTTCATGATCTCTTGCGGAGTCATTCTAACTTCGTGAGCATTTCCGTACTCGTCATATTCAACACGCTTGACGCCAGGTTCAGTAGTCTTGAACTTGGTTACGACCTTCCCATCGCGAATCATCTTCTTTCTCTTGAGTGCTTCATTCAGCTCTTGATTCTCGTTGATGAATTCTAGAAAGCGTTTCATAATTGTCTCCTGCGCGTGTATATTGTTATTTATAAATACTATATGGCTGAAATTGTACGATACAGCAATATACAACAACAGAACGTCACTAAGAAGGGCGTGTATGAAGGAACTGCTTCTCAACTCGCAGAACAACAGGGCGTAGCCGATGCGATCCGTGAGGAGTTGCACAACACTTATGGTTGGCAATCGCCTAGCGAGTACTACTATGGAACGGCAGAGAAAGAAATAGACGCTGAGCCGAGCGACTCGATGGTTACTCTCGGTGAGCTTATGGACTTCGGAAAAGAGACTGAATATATTCAAAGCACACCCGCCGACAAGAACGTGATTCCTGACTGGTTCTGGGTAGACAGCTTAGACAACTGGTGCTACTTCAAGATCACTGACGACATGACAGAGTTCAAGAAGACTTCTCCGAGATTCGGTGAATGGGGCAACTTGCTCTTGGAATTCGCATCATGGGGTATCGTTACAATCATTGATGACGTTCAGAAGGGCGACTGGTGGAAGTCTGGTCTTGACACATTCAAGACTATGACGATGATCTCTCATCACGAGAAGGCTATCGAGATCACCGAGAAAGCAACAGATGAAGTCGCAGAGATGGCAGCAGACATCAACAGATACATCTTCGGTGACAATATCGTTGGAAATTCTCTCGCTACACTTAGCTATTACTCGATCGCAGTTCCAGTGAAGATGCTCACTACTGCAGCTACGATTAAAGACGTGTTGACACTTCCAGTACTTCTCTACAATTTGTTAGTTACTGCCTCTTCACTCGATCACGAAGACGTTGAAGCAGAGCCATATCCTGAGATGCTCGGTTCTGGCGGCGGTACCGAAAACAACATGCCTCGTAACTGTATCAGCATGTACATGTGGAACGGCTACAGACGTAACTGGATGCCAGTGAAGACCATGTTCGAGCTTTATGAGAGATACGGAAAGAGAAGCTCGAGAGACATCGTCGCGTCATCTCTGAGACTGTTCTGCGATAAGCTAAGAAATGCGACGGATGAGAAATTTGCCGAATATCTACAGGTCTATGGTATTATCATCGAGGACAACGATCCAAATGACAGATTCACTCAGATTCGAAACGGCGCACTCTATATCAAGAACAACACGACTACTGATACTGAATTCATAGATCAGATGACAGAGTTTCTCTACCACGTTCCAGAATGTGTCAACGCGCTTTCGAGACTGCTATTCTTGAACATCTATGGTTTCGATCCACGCTGCTTTGAAGCGATGGAGAAACGTGCACTATTAAACAAGAAACACGTCTTTCACGTCTACAACGAAGATACTCACTCTTGGTCTGCTGGCCACTGGTTAGAGAACTGGTCGATGTGGATCAGCCTTCCGAGAGACAAGTGCAAGATCAAGCTCTACAACAAGAACACTTTCCAGATAATCAACAGACCATATCAGATTCTCAACTGGAACAACCGAGATCTTGTCGGATATGAGCACAAGAATATCGGACATCCATGTTTCATGAGAGGAAACGACGATCTTCTATGGTTGTGCTACTGGCAGCGTTGGACTAGCACGAGAGGCACTGAAGAATCTGGCGGAACGATTCTAGACAAGACGATCACTGTCGGTGGCATCCAGGACATCTTCAAAGACGACATAGACAACTGGACCGCTATCCGTGAAGCCATGTTCGAGAAGCACGACGATTACGGCTACGACGACTGGATGATCAACGGAAACTATCTTCTCAGCAATCACCGATTCACGATCGACGAAGAGAGTCCGACTGCGATCAGCACTTACGAAGAGTCTACGATAGCGCCAGACAAGGTCGCACCAGTCAACAGCATCGATGACGTCTCAGACAATGCGTTGGTTTTCAAGCTCTCGTCTGGAACAGTCATATCGAGAGACAACGACAACGGTATGCTCGATGTCGCTAAGCGCTGGAGATAGTCGCATGTAAATAATACATGCGAGAAGTATTCTTTAACAGCTTCAAAGAGAAAATCTTAAATGGTCAAGTGCCGAACATGTTTGATGTGCACGGCACACCCGTAACTTCAGACTTCATCGACATCTTCGATAATGATGAAATCAAGCTAGAGCAGTACAAGACTCTAGACGACTTCAACAAGTACGCGAAGGGTAACGGCACTAAGACTCTAGAACAGACGACCTTCAGATACGAAGAGTTTGGCGTCGAGTATAGCGCCTACTACAACAATGATGTATCGGAAAAGCCGATCTTCGTGAACCCTGACAACTGGGAGAAGTTCCTTCAGACTTACAGCGGAGAGATCGGTTACTCTGATCCGTATGTAAAGACGAAGTTCGACCAGTACATCTACCAGAGCGACGAGAACATCAACTCTGGTTTCTACTACATCCAGAAGAAATCACAGCTCAAGTGGATCTCCGAACGCTGCAACGACAAAGACAACTTCAACAACAGAATCGTCGTCGTGATGGGTGACGACATCGGAAATCCAGCAGAGGGCTATCAACTTCTCGACACTGTGATCTGTAATGATCCTAACCGTCCTTTCCAGGGCATCTTGGACTTCAACGGCCACAGAATCACTAACATCGTGATCGAGTGTAAGGAGAACTCTAACGGCGTCATCGGCTATCTCGGCGGTGACGGCGTAGTGAAAGACGCTATCGTCAACAACCTTCGCTTCAAGTGCTCTAACAAGATCTCGCTTGACAAGATCCGTAACGACTGCTCTGACGTCGTTGTCGGTGGTCTCGTCGGTACGAACTGGGGTACAGTCAACAACATAATCACTTCAGGAGATATGCAGTTCAACGGCTTCTGTCCTGAAGTCTATCTCGCAAGCAACAAGTACGAGTACTCGCCAGCAGACAACGTCTGGAACAACGCTAACTACAACTGCTTCTTCCCGAGCAAGTTCTGTATCAACTCGCTCTACAACGTGATTCCGTATGTCGGCTATTTCGCTGAAGGCGCAGACAGCTACTTCAACGACGTGTCAGACCCAAGATTAAATACTGATCTCTCTGACGATAGTAACACTGCCTGGTACACCTCTCTAGCTAAGAGAAGCGACAACAACATCAGAGCGCTTCTCGGCGTTAGAGCATACACTAACTATGTCAACAGCAGAGACGAGAGCGAGAACTTCCTGTCTCCGATGAACTACAACCTAGACCACTTCTCCGAGATCAACCTCGCCAATAGCGACACGATCGACCGTAGAACTGCTAGAGCTACAGACCATATCGGAACTGCTGGAGATATCTGGAAGTCTTTCAACAACTACCGTCAACACTCATTCAAAGACAATGTGGGATTCTGCGACGTGTTCAGACTAAAGACTGACCCGAACAACACGCTTAACAATCGCAACTTCCCGCCTATCATTCCGATGGAAGATGACCAGAACTTCCCAGACATAGTTCTCGCAAACACTATCGGCAATCTCGGCAGTGTCAAGACTTGGAATGATCTAGATACCCATGACATCGGAGCAGCGGGAGCGCTAGTAAACGACGATCGTGGAAATCTAGAATGGGAGTTCGGCACTTATATCGCAAAGCAGATCAGAGATGAGATTCTGCTAGCTACTCTCGGCAAGCACAATCAGCAAGTTACGATTCACCAGAAGATGAATCCTTACAGCAGAATCGCTTACTACTGCTCTCCAATTGTCGGTAACAACTTCGGCGAGATCAGAAACATCGACTGCCGACACACTATTAGAGAAGCAAAAGACACGTTCGTCGGATTCATCGGAAACGTCTGTGGTAAGCAGAACTGTGGTGACATTCACGACATCAGCTCTACCGTCGACATCGTTCCTCTCAGCGAGAAAGAAGCAGAGACGAGTCCGTTGATGAGCAGAGTGTACACAGACAACAGAACTTACACTCCAGATTATCCAGAGAGCTACACGAACGAAGTGAACGTCTTCGCTTACAACTGGGACTACTATCAGTCTCCTCATGGAATCACGAGAGAAGCTGACAGGATCAAGTACAGCGCAACGAGCGCAGACGCGATCAGAGCGTCTGATCGTTTCTACACGTTCCACGACATCGTTGCTTCAGGCGTTCAGATCGCAAAAGACGACGATGAATATGTAGTGAAAGACCATGACTACATCTTCAACATGATCGACAGGAGAAACACTCCAGAGCTAGCACAGGAATTCTGTAACTTCAAGCTTCCAGGCTACGAGACAGAAGACTCAGCGACTATCGGCTCAGGAATGCCAGAAGAGCTAAGAAACGCTAAGCTTCGTTTTGGTATTGACGACCATGAGCGTGATCTTGACGGAACGGCTCTTAATGCATTCGCTATCAAGGCTGAACTTCCAGTAGACATCGCTGCTGAGAGATCAACCTTCAAGCTCTACAATCCGTATACCGCAAGCAAGGATGACAACATTTATGAGTGCTTGAAGTTCGACTCTGCTGAATTGAGCGACGCAGTCAGATATCTCGCAAGTCCAGAGATCGAGCACATGGATCTAAGCTATCTCGGTGACGCCGCAAAAGGTCTATCCGAGAAAGATCCAGTCGGAGGAAATTGGCGTTCTCAGACTAAAGCAAACGGAGATCCGTATCAAGTAACTCTTGCAGACGTTCTCGAATACTGTCCAGCATTCAGTGGTGTCTGTGGAAAGACGAAGAATAACGCTCTAGACTTCGTGAAGAACATCATGAACGCTAAGGTAGCTGTCGGCTGTGAATTGCTCGCTAACCCGACGCTCGATCCAGATGCAACCTACCCAGGAGGAATCCAGCCTTTCGGAGGCAGTAACGCTGGATGGTTTGGTACAAACAACTGTGATATTCATCAAGGACATTATAAAATTCCAGCGCACACTGGTCCAAACGACACAGACAATGACTGGGATCTTGGAGATAATTTACCAGACTTCTGCTGGTTCATGCAGCCAGGCGAACAGCCAGTCGACGGAGAAGATGGTCCGACAGCCTTCGCAAATCACGTATACGCTTCAGTATGTAGCGGATATCAGCAAGTCTTGTGGTTCGGAAGTAACGTATCGGCAAAGCTAGCAGACTACAACACTAGCGCAAACCGTCCTAACTACTTCTGCTCTATCAACGAGAGAGGTTATTGGGATCTATACGGAACTAGCGCAAGATACAGCTCTCTCCTCTCAACCGAGATAATGTACAACGAAAAGAACTATTATGACTACGGAAACGCAAAGACCATGTTGACGGTCGTTCCGAGAGACAATAGTCCTATTGACCAGTTCGGTGAGTATATCGCTTCAGTCGCAGAAAAGAATGAAGGTTTCTTGGACATCGTTGGAGAAGAGGGTTACACGGTCAAGGTCAACAAGATCTCGATTCCTATCGCTAACAGAACTCAGAACGCTATCTACATGTCTAGCGCAATGAACGGGAACACTGACGTGTCTGGTGTCTTCCTCGATTACGAGCGTCAGGATGACCTATGGGACTATGATCGAGAAGATGATGGTACTATCAAGTCCAACGCGAGAATCAAGGCAAAAGTCGTCGAGACCACAGATCAGTATATTCAAGCAGACGAGAAGGTCGCTAAGGCTGGTAACATCGACTACATGTACGTGGATATGAGCATCATCGTAGAGGAGGACGTAAATCACTCTTCTGGTCCTAGACCTGAGGGACACGACGTTGACACGTATCGCGTCTATCCGATGATCGCAAAGATTCCAGTTCAGCGTCTAAGAATTCCTATCTCCGCAGTTGAAGACAAGTATCACGGCAGCTACATGTCTCAGTACACAGATCACTACACAGAAGATCTTGCAAACTATGTTCCAGGTACTGTCGGCTACTTCTATCGCAGCATGAAATACTACCATCTCATTCCAGCCTATGATATGGAAGACAAGATAGGCGAAGAGATCGAGTACAAGCTGAAGTCGATCTACAACATCGGCGGTATCGCAGGCATGATCAATCACTGCGTCTCTTGGTCGAACCGTGGAGAGTACTCACTTTATAAGAGTCAGGGACAGAGTAAGGTTTCTCAGATGGCTCTCTCGATGAACCCAGCTTACTGCGGATCCATCCAGAACTGCTTCATCAAGTTCACAGAGAATGCAGAGAAGTTCATCAACAGAAGCTTGCTTAAGAAGTATGACGGAACGAAGATCGAAGAGTTCAACGATCGCTCGATCGCAATCGCTAACAAGTTCGGAGGCGTTGCCGCAGTCTATGAATATCGTCAGAACGACATCGGAACCTCTCCGTGGACTAATATCCTCAATTGCGGACCTGATACGCTAGAGAACCTACTCGTCCAGAAGTTCCTCATTCAGAACATCTACATCGGTGGTCATGAGAACTTCTATAGTGATTCTCAGACGAGTTTGGAAGACTATCAGAATCGTGCATTGTTCAAGATCTTCACGAAGGTGTTCTCACCAGTCGTTGAATGGGCTAACATCGGAAACATTCTCGACACTACGAACTTCTTCTTGACGACGGACCTTGCTGCAACTGGTGTAAGATACAGAGCAAAGCACAGCTCTAACTTCCCAATCGGATCAAACATCTTCCCAGCTTACTCGGTAAACGTTGACAACTGGATGACTGGTCAAGGACCAGAAGTGAACAACTGGCTCATAGCATCCGCACACCCAGTGGTCGACTACAATCAGAACTATATGGGTGGTGAGATTGACTATAGCAAGTATTTCAGATTCTGGAATCACAACTTCATTTACGGAGTCAAGCACGATAACGACAGCACTGAGGAATCAGACTATCTCGTCCGCGCTTATCTATGCAAGACCTACGATCTTCTGCCGAGCGTGCTATTGAATCCGATAAACATCTGGTTCTACGGCGACTTCGAAAATCACGACATCAACTTCCCGATGCACATGAGCCCGGCAGCCAACGCTCCATGCTCTGACTACAACGACGTCTACATGCAGATGTTCGGAGGCAACCCGAACTTCGTGAACAGAAAGTTGAGCAAGCCTATCATGAGAGCAGATCTTCACAACGCTGCGAAGTATTACGACAAACCGCTCTCGAAGTTCCTATCTGACATGGCAGTTCGTCCAGAACTTCAATATCTACTTGACGCATTCAACGCGAGATACGAGAAGAACAATGGCATCACAGACCGTTACTTCACGTGGGACTACGACATGAAGAACGTGAGAGATCTTGACAGAGACAAGATGCCACTAGACTTCACTATCCGTTACGGAAAAGACAAGAAGGGTGTAAGAGGTCTATGGATCCATCAGAACGACAAGTACATCGAAGAGAATCCTTGGATCCAGTACGCTATGAAGGGTAAGAAGTACTGCATGAACGACGGATCTAACATCCATCTCGGCTACCTTCCCTCAGACTGGTCGATCATCGAACTCTTGAACAGAGAGAACGAGAACGACGAAGATCCGAACATGCAGTTCGAAGAGGGTAGAGCTATCGAGGGTGACGACTTCCGTGGCATTCTTCTCTCTGACGAGAATCGTGATCTAGTCGCATTCATCGATGGCGGATATGGACGAGACCTCGTATCTGGTTGCTACATCGCACAGCTTCCGAAAAAGAACAAGTTCGATGGAGACGTCAAGAATTACGGACTCTTGACTGAGATCAAGGTGGAGAACTAACAATGAAGTATGAAGCATACGACACTTTCATAGACTATCTCTTCAGCGACAGCTCGAAGTCTCTGACCTACGGAGACCTCGAGTGCATTCTCACGTCTGCTGGAAATTACGACACCTTCAAGCCCGCAGAAGACGGAGACGGATCGATCTCTAGAAGCTCGGTCGAGAGCAACTTCGTTCCGTCTTCGACATTCCGCTATCCGTCTGCTCGCATGGACTGCCGTCCGTGGGTATCTGACTCGAACAGCTTGGACTGCGAAACGGACAAGACTTACGAAGAGATTTTCAACATTCCAGCGTCAGCTTCACTGGACCTCGGATCGAACTATATAAACAAATTTGTTGAAAAAGCTAAGCTCAACGCAAGACTTCTCGGTCACACGATAGATCCAGATGAAGGTGAAGCAGAGATCCTCGGAAATGAGGTTCCGTTCAAGAGCGTCTATGACGAAGTCGAGTACGACTCTTATGGCGTTCCTATGACTTTCATCAACGGCGACACTCCAGGCGTAAAAGCTGAGAACATCGTAACGTCTGGCGACCGCATCAGCTTGGCGTCAGGATTCTTGATCGCAGTCAACAAGAATGAGAATCTCTACCCGATAGGATTCATCGACTTCGAGACTATGATCCCTAGCACACGTTACGAAGTGAAGTTCGATCCTCAGGGTTTTCTCCAGCTAAAGTGATTTTATTACCTTTTAATCTGGAAGAGTTATATTATAGCGGACGAAATGTATTATATTTTAGCCCAACTCGAACATAAATATAACTTGGTTAACCCTGCATGAAAAAATACACAGAATATCTTCAATACTCGCTATGGATCAGCGACGTGAAGACGAAGGAGCTCGGCGAGGGAAAGAACGGCCGGACTAAATATGATCCAGAGTGCATTCGAGGAATCTGGAATTCTTCTGGATCACACGGAATCTTTCCAGTCGGAGTGAAGCGCTGCACCTTCGAAGACTACATCGATCTGATCACGAGCGGCCACTCGGTCAAGAGAGTCCAGAAGATAGGAGTTGAGAATTTCTCGTCTCGCTTCCTGTTCATCGATCTAGACAACGACAACGGCGAGAACGTGACCGAAGACGAGCTCGAAGCGCTGAAGCTCATCACTAACAACCGCATCGTCTTCTATCCGTCGACATCAGGAACTCCCTTCCGATGGCACTTGTACATCGAGACCGCGAACCCCATGTTCGTCGTCAAGGATCTGAAACGAGAGACGTTCAAGATCATATCCGAGCTAGAGTCTGTCTGTAAAAGAAAAGTAACATGTGACTCGAAATGCTATCAGAACTGGCATCAGGTCTGCTACGGAATGCCGCAGAAAGAACACTACAAGCTGTCGATTCCAGATGGAACTGAGTTCTTCTGTCACCAGATCCTGAAGCCTAAAGACGACAAAGATCCAGTCATTCTCAGAAAGTTCACCGAGTACGTGGAGTTCAAGCGTAAGTCGAAGGAGAAGGAGCTGAAGGAGGTGAGAATCGTTCCTTACAACTCCAAGATGCTAGCGAGAGCTCTCGGAATTGGAGAGCTGCAAGACAAGCCGTTCTCGATCTACCCGCCGTTCACGTACAAGAACCGAGTCAAGGGAGACTGGCATATCCGCGAGGGAAACCGGTACAAGACGGCTTGCAACTGGATCCTTCACTTAGTCCCGCAGTGGTACAAGTGCAATCTCAAGTACGAGATGGGGTACTCTGTCGAAGATCTAGTCCACACCCTCAAGTGTCTCTGCAAGTCTAACTTCGCCAGCTTCGAGACCTTCGACTGGAACTCAGCCCAGCGAGCGCTGTTCAGCAAGATAAACGCTCTGGAGGGAAAGTCGTGGGCAGAGATCGAAGCCGACTCTCAAGCCAAGATCCGCACGTACAGGACTCAGAACTACACTTGGGATCTCATGATGCGGCTCAAAGACGAGTTCGCATACGACGACTGGACGATCGCTTTCCAAGACCGAAAACAGCTCAGAGAGGCGCTGAGAAAGTACAAAGTCTCGATCAAGACAGTGAAGAAGTATCTCCACGAAGAGGCTGGATTCGACATCGTCATCCTTAGCGAGAAGAGAGCCGAGCGTTCAGACAAAGGAAAGACCAGTATCGACTTCGACAGATATCCAAAGAACGAAAAGGGACAATATCTGATCCCTAAATCCGAAATAACTCCATATATGAGAAAGAGAGCTTCTATCCTCAAAATCAAGTTGAAAGGTGTATAAAGGGTAAAATGGCGAACGAAGTGAGCAAAATAGCGTTTGATGAGAAGGTAATTTTATTACCTTTTAATCAAACGTGTTGTTCCCATTTCTTTCCTCTTGAATATATTTTGTCCAGATTAAAAGGTAATAAAATTCTGTAAATGAAACTTTACACTAAAAAGCGAACGAAGTGAGCTCTATGAAGAACAATTGTAAAGAAATTTTTATAAGACTTTACGAAGTAGTCTCTTTCTTCTCTCTTCAATATATGGTTCGCAAATAAAGTTGTTATAAAAATTGTTCTATAAATAAACTCAACAAGGAGAATCAACTATGACTCGATTCGTTATCACTGGAAAAGTATCAAATCCGCTAGTCGGATCTTCGCTCAACGAAGATCTCGTCATCTCTGGCCGTCTGGACTCGAAGCTCGCACAGCTCAACCTGGAAGTCGAGAAGATCGAGAGCATCGGCGAAGACGTGACTTACTATCTGAAAGAGGCTAAGGGCCCGAAGCTCCTCTGTGACTAACAAAAGGAAATCCAAAATGAAAATCTTAAGAGATCAACATCTGATCGTGTTCGAGAACCTCGGATCTAAGGCTCCGGGCATCGCAGCGTTCCTCAAGTGGCTCAACTTCAACATGGAAGAGGGCGACATCTGGGAAGAGGATCTCGTATTCGACGAGATCTACGCTAAGGACGGAAACGTCTACATCGACTGGGACCCAGAGTCCGAGTACATGGAGGATGATCCGGAGACATTCCCGGAGAGATATCTCAAAATCCTCAAGAGAAACGGTCCCAAGGAGTTCAGACTGTGTTCCAAGAACGTAGCTGACGAGATCGCCTCTGGAGACAGAGAGGCAGAATGGCCGCTCGACAGAATCATCAACGCTGGTGACGACGAAGCTGGCCTCTCGGAGGTTCCTGGCGCTAACTACGAGATCGGCGACGAGCAGCTCCTATGGGCGCAGCTCAGATCCCCGATCAGCGAGTCTATGGCCCTCATTGAAGCGAAAAAAGATCATCGAGTTTGTTGCTGCTCTAGATCCAACCAAGTTGTCCAAGACCAATATGTTGAGAAAATGGGAAGAGCTTGGGATCGAAGCTCTTAATGACGCTTTCGATTTTGAAAGAGGATCAGACAAACATAGTTTCAAGCTTCAGGTCAATCAAGTCTTCTTCGATCATTGCTACTTCGATCTGTCTGGATGGAGAGAAGCTAATTGCCTTCTAAAGGTCGAGACAAGCGATCTTGATGAAGCACAAGTTAAGAGAGCTCTAGTGTCTGTGAAGCGAGCTTTGAATCCTGTACTAGACGTGATTCGCAGTCTTAGGGGTGTCGTTTCTACCTCGGATCTACGCATTGTAATCTAAGTTTTCTTGATTTTTTTTCTGTAAAATGCTCTGTCTGAAATACGACAGAGCTTTTGTTGTAAATTTTAGTATTTAGTTGTTTAGATTTCTCTGAATTTTACCTATATTGATCATGTAAACTTAACAAAAAGGACCAAAAACTATGGGACCGAAAGAATTTCGCAAAAACTGGAACCGCATCATGACCACTGGTAAAAACGTTCATGAGAATGATCGTTACTACGTGGTCGATGAAAACAACGTCAAAGCTTTCCTCACGGATGGCGGCGCTATTCTGAATCTCGCATATCCGGACGGCACTCTCGTCACTTGCTTCGATCTCTACGGAAAAGAAGTTACGAGAACTTACGGCAAAAAGAAGACAAAGAAAAAGTGAGGAAACCGATGCTCTACCCCAAGTCTTACCTATATTGCCAGCTCGCTAACATGCCGAAAGGAAACCTCTACTATTCGAAATACGAAGCCGACAAGGTGTTTGCGGCGAAAGACAAAGAAATTGCAGAATTGAAAGAACGGGTCCAGGAACTTGAACATTTAGCAAGCGAGTTCGGCATCTAAAGGAGGAAACTATGGGACCAGACGGAATCGAGATAGAAGTCGAACGTAGCGAGGAAGAGATCCGCGCGGACAAGGCTTACAACGTAAAAGAGTATTTCGACTCAAAGAAGAACGGAACGAACTTCACGCCGATAGAAGTGAAGACGACAAAGAAAGTCCCGCTAATACGAGAGACCAGACATTCTTTCGACAGGATCGAAACCTTCGTCAAAGACAAAGGCGCATACAGCGAGGAAGTGAAGAGCAATTTGGACCACATCAAGATGTTCATGGATCTTTTCATGAGGTAAGCTATGGACTACAGCGAACAGTATGACTACTTGAAGTCGAAGGGCTGCACGTTCAAGTGGGATGAAGCGAATCCGTCTTGGTCCTTCAGCAGAGGTCACATCCTGTACAAGGGATCTGAGATCGGAACTCTCGAAAAAGACTACTCTTGGATCAATGACTCAGAAGGCATGTGCCATCAGTTCTCGTACATAGGACTCTACGCTCACCAAGACTTCAAGTCCAAAGTCGATACGGTTCTACTCGTTATAGACTCTGGAATGCCCTTGGAAATGATCAAAGAGAAGATAAAGCGCAGAGACGCTATCCACAATTACTTCGAAAGCAGGAAAGTGAAAAGGAGATAGCTCCTATTTTGCGCATAAACGTCAGTTTTAGGCCGTTTTATAGCTCACCGGTATAGTTACTAGGGTACAGGCTTAAAACGTCTTAAAACCGCCTCAAAACCGCATTTATGACGATTTAATGGTACAAAAGAAGCGCCAGTCTTTCGACCAGCGCTTCCTGGAGACAACAAACTTTGGGTAAGTTGCGTTAGACGCCCATCTCCTTGATGAACTGGCGGAACTTCTGGATCTCGTCGAGAGCGCCCTTGATGTAAGCCTTCTCGGAAGCGAGAGCAGAGCCCTGGAGTCCGTCCGGAATCTTGTAAGCCTTGATGTCATTCTCTTCAATCTCGAGGCGCTGCTTGAGCTTGCGCATAGACTGAATGATGAAGTCGTTGCTGTCGATAGTTGCGTCTGTAGAGTTAGTGATCATATATGATTCTCCTTGTAGAGTTTCTTGAAATTTAAGTATTTATTCAGTGTGTCGATTTCGTCTAGCTAGTCTCTCCACCAGTTTACGCTGTCGTAATTCAGGAGTTCTCTGTTTTTGAGAAAGTCAAGAGTAATTCCGAGCTCTCTAGCAGCAGATCTCAACTCGTTCTTGATGTCAGTTGATCTGATGTTGCCACCATCAGTGTCGAAGTGAACTAGAACGCACTCTCTGTCATCGGATAGCTCAACATCCTTTATGAGGTCTCGGATGTACTCATCGACGCATAGATTGATTATCTTCTTTATTCTCTCGGGATCTTCACCACGTATTCCGACAGCAGATACATTGAGAGATTCGTCGACTCTGTGCAGACTGAGTCCAGCAGACTCTAGAATAGATTTAGCGGTATTAAAATTCATATTTCTAAACTCATTAGATAGTTTTAGATTATTTATATATAGGTTACATGACAAATATAGCTATTTTCAAGAGAAATCTAAACCCATAAACACGAAAATTCTTTCCGCAAATAGTTTCTAAATTAACTATCGAAAAGCGCTAAAACGAGAATTTATGTACAAAAACGTCTATTACGACCGTGAGTCAAATTCAATTTTCGAACGAGAAGTCGGTTCGACAGAATATGTCAAGCATCCGTACACGTTCAAGTATTTTATGCCAGATGCCTCGGGCGAGAGTCCGATCCGAGACTGCTTCGGCGTCCCGATGAAAGAGGTTGTATGCAAAACGAAAGAGGACTATCAGCTCTATCGCGTGATGGCGAAAAAGATGCGCCTCGCTGAGTCCGACCTCAAACCTCCCGTAAAATACATTCACGAGAAGTATGACACCGCAGAACTGAACTACGAAGAGTACAAGGACTACCGCATCGCATTCTACGATATTGAAACGCAGACTTCGAGACGCTACTACCTCAACAAGGAAGTGAAGCTTCGCTTGATCCAAGACGGTCATGAAGAGACGATGACTCTGTATCAGTTCGAGCACACTTGCAAGACGAGAAAATGGGAAATCTGGGACATCGTTCGAAACGAGTGGCGCAAATACTACGACAGCTGCTTCATAAATCAGGAGTTCCCTAACCCTGAGGAAGCGAACTATCCGATCAACTTGATCACTGTCTATTCGACGGTCGCTGGCGAGACTTTCACTTGGGGTCTGGAGCCGTATGAGGGCAACTCACCTGAGGTCACAAACTACAAATGGTTCGAGTCCGAACTGGAAATGCTGAAGGACTTCTATGTCTGGTTCTGGCAGCAGAAGTTCGATATTCTGACTGGCTGGAATTCTGAGAAGTTCGATGATGCGTATATCATCGGCCGTATGCAGAAGATCCAACGAGAGAACGGCGTCAAGCTAGATTACACGCGTCTGCTTTCTCCGCTCAAACTATCTCCTCAGAAGCGCCCAATCACTGACGACAAGGGTAAAGTAACGGGATTCCATTTCTCGTCTCCAGGCCTTTACATGATCGACTATCTTCAGCTCTACAAGTTCATCGGCTTCGTTAAAAACTCGCCGTCGTGGAAGTTGGACTATATCGGCAAGAAGGAAACTGGCGAAGGAAAGGTCAAGCTTGAATATGGTCTTACCGAGCACTACATCAAGGACTACACGACCTACGTTGAGTATAACGTCCAAGACGTGCGCCTGATGGTGAAGATCGAAGAGAAAAAGCGTCTGTGGCCGACGACTATCGCTTACGCAAATGAAGCTTTGATCACTCTTGACTCTGTCTTCGCGATGACGGCCGCACATGACGGCTACATCATGAAATTCCTTCATGCGCAGAATCAGGTCTACAACGACCGCTACGAGAAGCCGAACGACTGGTGGTATGAAGAGGGTTATTGGAAAAAGGATCTCGGAAACGGCATCATCGAATACCAGAACTGTCCACTTGAGACGCCGACTTCTTTTGAGCCGTATGCCGTGAAGGCAGGCTACTGCTACGCAGATCCTGGCCGTTACCAGCACAACATGAGCGGAGACATCACGTCATCCTATCCGAATCACATCATCATGTACAACATCTCTCCGGAGACTCGCGTCATCAAGCCGAGCCAAGAGGATATTGATTCAGGAAAGGTCATCCGCTCGGAAGTCAACGGAGTTGGATTCATCAACAACGATTGCGCTATTCTGCCGTCTGTCGTTTCCAAGATCTTCGACGAACGACTCAAGTTCAAGCTCCTCATGCAGGAAGCCGAGAAGGCAGGCGACAAGATCGCTGCCGACCGCTACCGCACACTGCAGCTCACCCGTAAGAAGCTCATCAACTCTCTATACGGCGCTTGCCTATTCCCGCAGTTCCACCTCTTCAACATCGACTGCGCTCGCTCCATCACACGTTGCGCTCGCGTTACCATCCGTTACCTCAAGGACAACACGGACCGCTACTATCGTTCCAAGTATATCCTCAAGGATTCGATGGACTTCTTCCCAGTCATCAAGATCAACACCAAGTGGTACAAGAAGGAAGACGAAGTCGAAACGGATCAGGGCAAGATTCTTGCGAAGGACGTAACGACTGCCAACACCATCAACGGCGCAGCTGTAACGGTTTTCGTGAATGACCTCACACAGAAGGAACTTCTCAATCCTATCAAGAAGATCACGACCGAGCGTATCATCAACGTGGTCTACGACGGCGACTGCCACTACTACAAACCCGGCGACGAAATCGAAGTCGAGATGGATGGAAAGAAGCTCAAGATGCAGTTGGGAGTCCACGATGGCGGCGCAAGATTCACCGGCGAAGAGACCATCATGGAAGAGCTCAAGGCCAACTTCAAACATCCAGACGGCTCTACAATTTCCGGTTTCGATCTACAGCGCAACGCTAAGATCGACGGTCGTCCAATCGACAACGTGAACGTGATCGAGAAGCCAATCAAGTTCGTGGATCGCGAGTCCGTCGTCGTTCAGGTCGACACTGACTCTAACTACTACTGCTTCGACGAGCACAAGATCAACCTCTTCCCGTACATGGACGACATGGAATGGTTCTACTGCATGGAAAAGCAGATGAACTGGTTCTGGAAGAGAATTCTAGACGCGAAGGCCGAGAAGAACAAGATGCACAACCGCATCATCTTCACTCGTGAGAATATGTTCTCGAACTTCATCTCTTACGGAAAGAAGCTGTATCTCGGATCTGTCGTCGACAAGGACGGTAAGTATTTCGGATATGAGGAAGATCCGCACAAGCATCTGAAGATTCAGGGTCTAATTCTAAAGAAGGCCGAGTTCCCGCCGTTCTGTCAGGAATATGCAGTCAACATCACGGCTGCCGTTCTGCTCGGTCAGGACAAGGCGGAGACGACGAAACAAATTCAGGACGCTTACATGAAATTCAAGGCGTCAAAGCCAGAAGACATTTCGTCCTCACGCACTATCGGCGACCTCTCGATTATGCCTCACGAAATCGACTGGTATGTCAAGAACGGCCTCACCTATCCGGAACACCTTCACTACGCGGCAAAGATCGGCGTGAACTTCAATTACGTGAACGCGAAAGAGAAGCTCGGTTACGACCCGCTGCAGCGTGGCTCGAAGGGTAAGTATCTCTTCCTCTATCCGCGAAACAAATACGGTTTCGACCAGATCGCTTTCGAAAAGTGGCCGAAGGAATTTGACCAAATGTTCGAGATCGACTACGACACAACCTTCGAGAAATTCTTCATGTCCAACTTCCACGCGCTGTTCGAAGTCGTTGGATGGGCGGACTCTAGAAAAGACTATATTGAGTACAAGATGACGAAGGCTAAAAAGAAGTTCCTGAGGTAAAATATGGTCACGGTGACACTAACAACTCCTGTGATAATTCTGATCATCCTGGCGCTCGTTCTGGGCGTCTGGATCTTCTCATGCGACAACACAGACACATTTCTCGGATCGAATAGGTCATGGGCAACTTTACTGTCAGTAATTGTCATGATCATCGCTTTTTTGATAGTCGGAGGTATCTGGTGGTGGTGAGTGAAATGGAAAGTCCGAATTATGTCAAGATTGATATAACGAAGCTAAAGGGATTTACGAACTCTCTCATTCTAAGAACGGGTCCAATCGTCGCAGCGACTCGTCCACTTGTTTGGAACAAGAAACTGAAGAGATATGTCACAGGACACGTAACTGGATCTGTTACTAACTATGACGGCCGAGTTACGAGATTCTCGTCTGATCAACAAGCAAGAAAAGTGATAGCAGATGAGCGAGCTCGTTGGCACTATTACAAGTCGTTCTCGGATCGTTTTACTCCAGAAGAATGGCAATAAATACAGAAACTAAAGGTAAGTAAAATGGGACGAATAACTGCAACTAAGATCAACGAGACACACTTCTTCATTCAGGTCAATGACGGAGATCTTCTATTCGAGCTGGATAACGCTTTCGCTATCCACAAGGACGGATATCAGTTCGTACCCGCTTACCAGAATCACACTTGGGACGGAAAGACACACTTCTTCAAGACTACGACACACAAGTTCCCTATCGGACTCGTGGACGAGCTGATCAAGTGGTGCGACAGCAAGAAGTACGAGCTCAAGTTCGAGAACTACGAAAAAGAACCGGTAGAATGGCTGTCCAGAGAGAAGTTCGAAGCCAACTGCAAGCAGATCATGGCTGGATCGAAATATCAGCCTAGAGACTATCAGCTTGACTCTGCGTTCGCTGCTCTGAACGGAAAGCGTGGCATTCTAGAGTGCTGCACTTCCTCTGGTAAGTCGCTAATGATCTACCTGATCATGCGCAACCTGATGATGGAACGCGGCTACAAAAAGATGCTGTTGATCGTTCCATCCATCATGCTAGTGACTCAGATGTACAAGGACTTCGAAGACTACGGATGGTCCGACCTGGACAAGTGGTGCGAACTCCAGGACAAGGATCACGTTCCGACTTACCACAAGACGATTCTGATCACGACCTGGCAGTCCTTGATGAAACAGTCAGCCGACTACTTCGAGGACGTGAACGTAGCTATCTGCGACGAGTGCTTGGATGGAGAAACTCTAATTTCGACACCAGAAGGCAATAAGAGAATAAAGGATCTTAAAGTAGGTGATCTGGTAACTTCATTCAATGAAAAAACTAGAGAATTCGAGAATAAAAGAGTACTTGAAGTATTTGAGAATCATAAAAGCAGTGAAAACGCTAATATGCTAGAAATAGAGCTAGAAAATGGCAAAAAAGTACAAATTACGGAAAATCATCCAGTTTTAACGGAAAATCGTGGCTGGGTAAGAGCTGGCGATTTAACAGAAGAAGATTCTATCGTAGAGCTTGTATAAATATATTATCCAAGTGACGATGGACTAACATTATTATTTAGAAAATTTTACATAGCTGCATTGTCTGTTCTGTTCGTCACTTAAGGGATAGTCAATGCAGCTTTTTTGTGGAGTGACGAACACATGAGTTATAAAAATGGACTAATTCCTTGGAATAAAGGCCTTACGAAAGAAACAGACTCGCGTATAGCTAATTTAGCTGAGCATTTAAAGACTGCTAATTGGTGTAAAGGTCTAAAAAGATACATGTCCTCTTCTAGCTAAACTGGGAGAAAAACGTAAGGGCCATATACCTTGGAATAAAGGTTTAACTAAGAAAGATGATGATCGATTATTAAAGATGAGCAAAGACAGAACTGGTGACAACAATCCAATGTCTTGGAAGAATCATCCAGATAGAGGTGATGAATCTAAAAGACAATCTGAAACTATGAAAAAGAAGATCGCAAATGGAGAATTTACTCCACAATGCGCAAATCGGCTTACTCATAAGATGCTAAAATATGATAACATAGCGTTCAGAAGTTCTTGGGAAGTCATTTTCTATTACTTGAATAGAGGCAAGAAATTAGAGTATGAAAGCTTGCGAATCCCATATACTCTAAATGGTGTAAAACATACATATATTGCTGATTTTTATGATCCAGTTACTAATACGATATACGAAGTTAAGCCTGACCGAATAATGTATAAGCAGAAACCGGAAAAGAACGAGATGATTAAGAAGTCTTGCATAGAAAAAGGCTATAAATTCGTCCATATCGGAGATGCATGGCAAGCTGGAATTAAAAGTGAAGAATTGAGAAAATTCGAAGATAAAAATATACTTAAATTATTCGAGAAGAGTTATAAAAGATGCAAATTAAGAAAATTAGAAGAATCGAAAAGCCAAAAGTAGTCTATAATCTTTCAGTAGAAGATAACGAAAACTATGTAGCTAATGGGATAGTAGTACATAATTGCCACGGACTCAGAGGCGTTAAGCTGTCCACAATGATGCAGTTCTGTATCAACGCAGACTTCAAGATAGGTACGACCGGTACACTTCCAACTTCGGCAGTGGAGAAGTATGACGTGAAGTCTGTTCTCGGAAAGACGCTCTACAAGATCACTTCAGAAGAGTTGATCAGCCGAGGATTCTTGACCGACATCATCGTCGCTAACCTGTTCCTGCAGTACCCGATCGACTTCATTAAGGAAAATCAGGAGAGAACGTATCCAGAAGAGGTTAGACTCACGGAAGAGTACGAGGACCGTATGCATATCCTCGACATCATCCTGAGAAAGACCGACTTGAATCACAACATGCTCATTCTGTGCAATCACGTCGACCATCTAGAAGCTACGATCGACTATCTGAAGGAGCACGCGAAGGATCGAAAAGTCGTCAAGATCACCGGATCCGTGAAGTCTGCTGAGCGCGAATTCATCAGAATTTCCGCAGAAGAGTCTGACGGCCTGATCATTGTGGCGACTTACGGCACTATGTCTACTGGCGTCAACATCAAGAAGATTCACGAGATTATCCTGTTCGCAGACTCGAAGTCCAAGATCAAGGTTCTCCAGTCCATCGGCCGTGGACTCAGAAAGCACCCAGAGAAGTCGAAAGTGATCATTTACGACATCATCGACGACATGCGGTACAAGTCGAAGAGAGGCAAAGTTCACTCCAACTACCTCTATGACCACTGGCTAGAGCGCTCAAAATACTACGTTGAGCAGAAATTTAAGCAAAAATCGACAGTTTTGCCTATCTCCAAGTTAGTATAAATAACTTAGAAAGATTGACTGGCCCTCGAAATGTCAGTCACAAAAGCTATTTTACTAGGAGAATTTCAATATGGCTACTGCTACAAAATGGACAACTCCGGGTGTCGGTTTCTCAGAAATCGATAATACTGTGAGACCAAATGCGGAACCTGGCGATGGAATTGGCGCTATCGTTATCAACGCCAACAGAGGCTATCCGAACCAGCGCGTTCTCTGCACGACTATTGACAAGTTCCACGAGTACTTCGGCACTCCGGACAACCCGAATCAGTTTGGCCACTTCGCGGCTCAGGTCTATTTCGAAGGCGGTGGCGCTACCCAGCTTCTCGCTGTGAGAGCTACTCAGGGTGATGAAGGCTACGCTCAGATCCAGTACCCTTACACTGGCTCTACTGACAAGAATCACGAGCAGAACGTCGAAACGCTCAACTTCGTCGATAACAACATCGACAATCAGCTCAAGTTGATCAACGTGTTCTACACTTCGCAGAACAAGCAAACTGCTGAGAACTACTACGACGACGCAGTCGCAAAATCTCAGGGTTTCACCACATATAAGGAAATGTCTGAAGATGGTGGAGAATCTGGCGCAATCACGTCATCATATCTCTACAAGGCTAAGTCAAAGCGCCTCATCACTCAGGACGTTTACAAAAAGTATGCTGGTGACGAATCGATCAACATCTATGTTCACCGCTATTTGACTCCAGATGGCGTTACTCCGGAGAATGGAGTGATTCCGGGTAAGGCATTCATCGTCTTCACTAACGACGGAAACAAGTCTGTCGCACAGGAGAAGATGTTCGCCATCGCTAATAAAGACGGCGCTACTGCTGTGGAAAGCGTTAGCATTCCGAAGCAGAGTCCAACTACAAATCTCAAGACAGATTTGTATTGGAAGACTTCGGGTGACAAGGTCATCGTAACTACAGGCGGAACGAGCGTAACATATTACGACTGGATCGTCCATATTCCAGCTAGACTTTCGCTGAATGGAGTTGAAGCGTTCATTTCCTTCTATCGCACTACTGCGCCTGAGGGAACTACTACGCTCGCTACCTTGATGAATTCTACTGGAAGTCTCACTACGGTACAGAACCTCGCAAAGACTACGATCAGTGGATTCTCTGATGGTACTGAGGTTGTTAAGGTTGACATCGTCGACTGGGACGATACGCTTACTAAGCAGTTCACCGTCTTGAAGACTGACTGGGAATCTGCTGAGCACAAGTTCGTATATGGCTTGAAGTTTACAGAATATGGAACAGCGGATAGCCGTTTCATGCTAGTAACTTCTGCTACATCAAAGCTATGCTCTACTGCTAGTCAGGCAGAGCTAACAGCTGTTGCTGACATGTACGGCGTAGATATTCCAGACATCTCGAATAAGAATTACGCTATTCTCACATATCAGCTAGCAAAGGACGACACTAACGAGCAGATCGTAGCACTAGTCGTAGTCGACTCAGTCAAGTACAACGAGAACGATGCTACTCTCGGAATCACTAGCCAGAATAGTGCTATGACTAAGTACGATAACACTTGGTCACTGTATCTCGACTTCGGAACTAAGAAGTTCGTAGTTAGCGCTAACTATGGCGTTCCTGTTCCGGGCGAGGCTAATAAGCCGTGGCAGGTAGATTTTGATACTGCTGGAGATGGAGTCGCTAAGATGTATGCTATCTCTTCTACTGAAGTCTTCTCAGATCCTACTGGAAGATGGAAGGACGGCTACACACCTGCTTGCAAGAACGACGGCGAGCCAGGTAACGGCGACATTGAGATGTACCAGTCGAACAAGACTGACCAGCTCGTGATCGGCGCAATCGGTCCTGGCGAGTTCGGCAACGACATCGGTATTTCGATCATCACGCCTGAAGCTGCTTTGATCCCGGCGCTCTATCACCAGAACGCATTCTCTTGGCTAAATCGTTACGACGATGAAGACAAGATCAATGATCCGAAGTCTGGTGGTCTCGACTACCGCTCTAACCCGCTCAACTTGACTTGGAAGAAGGTCTACAAGATCAATGTCTATGTGAAGGCTCCTTCTAAGACTCAGGCAGTCTGGGGCTTCGGTCTCGATGCTCTCACGAGCTCACCGGTAGAGACATTCCTCGTCTCTAACGATCCGAACGCTAAGGACGAGAACGGCAACAGCCTATGGGCTCCTTACGTGATCAACGGCAACTCTCAGTTCATCTACGTGTCTAAGAAGTCCGTTGAAGCTTCTGTCAACTACAAGGGACAGTATGAGATGCCGTCTATGACCTGGTCGATCTACCAGATGACTGGCGGTACAAACTCTAAGCTCAACAACGTGAAGGAGAAGACGAAGGCTCTTGATCTGTACAAGAACAGAAAGAAGGCTTACTTCGACTACCTCTTCAACGTGGAACCGGTTGAGACATTCTCTGGTAAGCAGAAGTACATGGCTATGATGAACCGCATCGGCCAGATCGCTATGGCGAGAAAGATGGACCTCGGTATCATCCAATGTACTTCTAAGGAAGCTAAGACGATCCGTCTCAAGCTCTCCGAAGGTAAGATGTTCAGCTTCGCTGACGGCTCTTACGTCGCAGGCTATGACGACTACGACTCTTACTTCGATCCGTTCACCTCAACATGGGTGATGCTGCCGAGATCTGTGGCTGCTGCTGTCGCATGCTGCTACGTCGACAACTACGACAAGCCGTGGATGGCTCCTGCAGGCGTCGCAAACGGCCGCATCAGATACTCTGATCATCCGATGGTGCGTCTTGAAGATGATGAGTTCGGTCAGCTCTACGCGATCCACGTCAACAGCTCTATGTACTTCCCGGCATACGGCGAAGTCATCATGGGTCAGAAGACGATGTTGAAGAAGGAATCTGCTCTCAACAGAATCGACATCCGTAAGCTCTGCAACTTAATCGAGAAGCGCCTCGAGAGCAAGTTGATCCCGTACCTCTACCAGAAGAACACGACAACGAACAGATCTTCAATGAAGACTGCCGTTGACACCTTCCTCGGAAGAATTCAGTCTGGTCAGGGTATCTTGAACAGAGACGTGAAGGTCATTCCGGATCAGAAGGACACTCACTTGGTCTACGTGAACATCAGCTTCGAACCAGCAGAATCTATCGAGAGAATCGAGGTCACACTCATCCTCAACAGAAACACTGGAACGATCACACCGGTGGAATCGACGACCAGAATCTAATCGGTCTCTTTATAAAACCATCTAGTCCATATCGAACCTCCGCAACGACCCGCCTAACCACGGCGGGTCTTTTTCTTGATAAATAAGCTATATGCTAGACATAACGAAATCTCCAGACTTTAAGAGAATTGGCGACAAAATAGACTCGGGCTATTACGACGTAAGTCTCTTCAACGACAAGAACGAGTATGAGTGCAAGGGCACTCATGCTATGGATCAGGCTTTGGAGAACTACCTTCTGACGATTCCCGGCGAGAGACTCTTCAATCTCCAGTTCGGAAGTCCTGTTTACCAGATTCTATACCAGAAGAACGTGAACCAGGAAGAGATCAGAAATCGTATCTATCAGGATATCGAAAATGCTCTGAGCATAATAATCGACAGATCAACTGCGGATCTGGGTCAGACAGACGATCCGCACATCCTATCAATTCACTTCCGATATTCAACTAGGGATGGAGTAATAACTAATCATGAGTTCGTTAGAAGATTCAGCAAATAGAGTCGCAAAGGCTTACAAAGAATTCGACATCAAGGACGCTGATTACGGCAAGCAGTGCTTCTATGATCCGTACTCGGACAAGATAACGCTAAACTTCGAGAGGGTTACGCGCTTTCTTGATGTTTTCAAGATTCTTCATGAGCTTGCGCATCGCGACCAGAAGAACGTGGAGATGCTCTACGGAAACACTTCTTTGATCGAACTGAACGCGAACAAGATCGCAGCCGAAGCTTACAAGAAGCTCGGATATCAGTTCACTTACGAGGTAACTCGACACATCAACTTCAACAACATTCACCATCTCAACGGTGACTTGACTCAGCGTGAAATCATCAGAATGATCGCTGGCAAGAAGGAACTAATATGGCGTCTACCAGCATAGAATTCGCAAAAGAAGAACTAAAGAAATTCAACGACATCTCGATCGAACCGATCGCTCACAAGTACAGCGACTCTAGGGGCACTGTCTATACCTCAGTGACAACTTTCGTAGGCAAGTTCGCTGTTCCGTTCGACAAGTGCAAAATGGCTCTTAGATGCGCTCTACGTGACGCAAGACCAGTCAATGAAGTGTTGGATGAGTGGGAACAGAAAGGCGCTTACGCACGCTGTTTAGGCACCGAAGTGCACGCTGTGATGGAACATCTGTGGAAGCAGGACGAGAACAAGCCAGATTACGACGCGATGAGCAAGTTTCCAGGAATGATCGAAGATTTTGAGTACCGCAAGGGCATCTGCGTGGACTTGTACGAGAAGATGAAGAACGTGTACGAGCCGATCGCGAACGAAGTCATCGTGAATGACTCAGCTCTCGGTCTCTCTGGAACTATCGACTTCGTGGCTTACAACAAGCGCACGGACACGATCGACATTCTAGACTGGAAGACTTCTAAGCAGTTCTCGGTAAGCTCTGGATCACAGAAGATGAAGGAACCGTTTGGCGCATTTCCGAACACTAACGTGTCCGAGTACAGCCTACAGCTGAGCCTCTACAAATACATCGTGGAGAAGCACACCGATCTGAAGATCAACGAGCTTCGTCTGTTCCAGATCCCGGGAAAGGGTAAGATGAAGACGATCAAGTGCTACGACATGGTCGACATCTTGAAGACAAAGCTGTTCAACGCAGAGACTCTGTCGAATGGTGAAATACTCGAATTCTCTCAGAAATAAGTATATTTCACTGCATGGACATCGGTAGCAACAATTCATATCCATCTGGTTCTCTGAGCAATTTCGAGCCTTACGACTTCACGGTCGACGGAGTAGAGTGCAAGTCTATGGAGGGCTTTCTCCAGTCGTTGAAGGTCCAAGATCAAAAAGAGCAGGAGAAGATCTGTCAACTCACTGGCTTCGCGGCGAAGGTTGTCGGCTTACAGCATAACGACTGGAAAATCAAGCAGAAGCTATATTGGAGAGGACTTGAATATCCTCGCAAGTCCATCGAATATCAATTACTGCTAGACAAGGCGTATATGGCGCTCTTCAAGAACGAGCGCTTCCGTAAAACCTTAGAGGATACGGGTGATGAAGTATTGACACACAGCATAGGAAATACGAATCCTAGGGACACTGTATTGACTATAGATGAGTTCTGCACACGGTTGATGGCGCTCAGAAAACGGATAAAAACAGAAAAAAGTAAGAATTTTTAAGTTTTTTCGAGAAAATGGGTTTACAAACTCTGCCGAAATACCTATATTAACTATGTAAAAGAACTTAACCTCCTCTCAAGGACATCAAAAAATGATCAAAACCGAACTCTTCTCCGCCCTCTTCGGCCGCCACAACATCCAGATCACCACTGCTAAGGCTGGTCATCCGTTCCGCAAATCCGCCTGCACCAAGGAAGCTCTGCTCAACGAAGGTCTGAATATCGACAACATGGTCAAGATCACCGAGTTCGATTCCTACGCTGGCAACGGCTACGACTTCAAGGAACTCTACGCCAAGAACGCTGGCCACGAAAAGGAAGTCAAACGTGAACGTAACAGCAGCTACCACTGGGTAGAAGGTTACGAAGGAATCCTCGCTCAGAACGAGGAAACCGGCAAAATCTGCCTCCGCATCTATACCGACAAGGATCACAAGTCTCGCTCTCACTTCCTCCTCAACGGCAAGAAGTGGGACGATAAGGAGTCCTACTCCGCATATCTCAAGCCCGCTCGCCACATCAACGAAGAGGCTAACGGACTCGTCCCGGTCTCCATCGACATCGAAAACATCATTTCCATGAAGGTTGATGGCAAGACCATTATCTAATTTCTGTTAAACCGAATAACGAAGTGGCGTCAGACTTAACTTGGCGCTGCTTCTTATTCACAACTTAAGGAACACATAACGATGGCAATCGCACGTTATAACCTCAAGATCACCTCCAACGGCAATGTTCTCATTGCTCTTCCTACCACCTCCAAGACCGCTGGTCACAACGACTGGGTGCTGCCCAGCGACCTCATGACCGCCGACAATCCGGCAGACGCCGTAAAGAAGCTGTTCGTTCAGCTCACCGGTCGTGAAATCGATGAAGTCGCACGCAACAAGCATGTGCTTCAGTACATCCAGCGCGTAGATGACGACAAGGTCAACTACCGCACCGAAGTTGTCTTGGATGAACAGCTTCCGATGAGCTTCTCTACGAGCTCGCTCACCCGCTACGACAAGAGTAGCAACCTTCGCATTCCGAAGTATGTGAAGTTCAAGTGGGTTCCGGAAGGCGAACTCTACTACTGGCTCACCCGCCAGTACTGCCGTCTGGAAGATATCCGCATCTCGTACTTCTATCCGGAAAACGTTCGTCCTGCTTCTCAGGGCTAATCGGACGGAGGTATCAAATGCCTTGCGAAGAGATCAACTTCCTCGTCGATACTGGAAACGAACGCAAGTTCTTCAGTAACGACGAAATCCGCAACATGGTAGAGCAGAAGACCTACCGTCAGGCTCGTGAGTCCATCCAAGGGATGTCGCAACACGAACTTCAGTCTCTGTACTACTGGGGCTTCCAAGCCCGGAAGTACATTTTCTGCTCGGCCGCATCGGCTCTGTTGAAGGAACACTACGGCGTAACTCCGAACTACGAGCTCTGTGCCGAAAGAACCTCCGAATACACTTAACCGAGAGATAGTCCAGATATAAATAATCTGGACGAAGCAATAAGAAGCGCTTCTCCACTTGAGGCGCTTCTTTTGTATGCACCCGAAGCAGACTGCCTAGGATCAGCTAATCGTCCATATCCGTGCAAACTGCACAAGGAATAAGACAATGGATGGAATCCTAAACAACGGCCTATCTCTGGCCGATCAACTTCAGAATGCTCTCAATCACTTCGACTATTACAGACCTACTCCGTTCGAGAAGGCAATCAAGTCGGAATTCGAATCTAACTGTCACTGGCCCTACAATGTCGTAGAGGAAGAGGATGGCTCAATCACATACGAAGTCGCAGTCGTTGGAAAGACCAAGGACGACGTCTCTGTGTCATCTAAGGAAACCGAGACTCTTCCGTTGCTCGTCATCGAAGTCCAAGACGAAAAGAGCGACAAGCAGCGCAAGTACATTGAAGAGCGAATCAAGAGCGGTCATCTCAGACTCGAGATCAGCGTTGAGCCTAAGTACGATCTCTCTCAGATCAAGCCGAAGGTTCAGAACGGCCTATTGACCGTGAATGTTCCTCTCGCAAAGATCCCAGAACCGAAGGTGACTAAGTACACAGTAGAATAAGCCGATCTGGAGGATATAGTGAACTTTGGCAAGATAACTTTGGAGAATCTCTGCGATCCTAAGCCGAGTTATGAATGGACGAGAAACCGTCTCGTCAAGAGCATAAACGACTACATCACGACGACTCTCGGAAACAATCTATTTGCGCCACAGTTCGGAGTGACTGGAATGATCGAATTTCCTCCAGCCGCTCCAATTCCCTATCTATATCCTCCTAATTCTGGACCTAGCTGCGGCGGTATTGTTGCCTATGTGCCAGGAATGGCCACAGAAGGCGATTACGACGCCGTTGCAGCTAAGTGCAGGAACGGCGATGGGTCATTTTGGGAGAACTACTTCGAGCTCATAGGACGTGCTCTATTGCGCTCTAAACTGACGATCGCGCCATATCTTACGATTCTAAAGGATTCTGTCCCGAACGTCGGATTCTCTACGCCCATGTTCTACACGTCGGAAGTCTTGATCGGAACTCCTTCGTTCTATCTGACGACAGGCAACAAGTTTACCGAGCAGAAGTTCCTGAAAGACTGGAAGGACGCTGGATCGAAAGTGATGACGATCATGAAGGGCGGAAAGTTCAATAGCTGCAAAGCGGTATGGGATCTAGTGGGACGATTCGTGAAACAGACCGCATCTCGATCTTCGTTCATCTGGTACCAGTACACTGGAGAAATCAGAAGGAACACAGACATCTACCCTGGCACTTTCACTGGGTACATTTACGGAAATTTACAATTTGACTGAGGATAAACATGTCAGAAACGATGAACAAAAACGTCAACTTATTCACTAAGAACAAATATGAGCTAGTGATGAGCAACATTCCAAACCTGACGATCATTCCCGATGACGAGCTAGATTTGGCTACATTCTCTACCTCGGTCAAGTCCGTTCAGCTTCCGAACATCACGCTCAAGCTGCTCCACTCGTATTGGCAGCATGAGGATCAGAAGCACCCGAATCCTCAGGGCGCTAGAGACACTAACACTCTGACCGTGACTTGGACATTGGACTCTAAGTTCATGAACTACATCATCTTCGCTGCATGGGCGCAGGGCTCACGATACGGAATTCCAGCGCGTGGCGGAAGAGCGGAAGGCACAGAGCCTCTTCTCCGAGACAACTGCATAGATCGAATAGACGTGTACTCTCTTGACAACGCGAAGATGCCGTTCGCTAAGCTGTCATTCCATCGTGCATTCTTGACTGGAATCAGCAACTTGGATCTCGAGTTCGGTGACGCTTCAGTCGTCACCTTCCAGACGACGTTCGAATATGAGAAGTTCGGACTCACAGTTCAACAAAAATTGCCCGATGGCACTTGGGCCATCGAGCCGTTAAAAGTTCCAGTAGTGTCTAAAACGAATTAGATCTCTGGAAGGAAGAAGTCGCTAGTCAGCGGCACTTCTGCTTCAGCATATTCACCGCATGAGCATTGGAACTTCGCGTAAGGTCTTGCACCGAACGCGAACTTCTTGAGGTGCGATACGAGCTTCGCATAGTCCAGTGCGCTGCCCTTTCCTCTCGTGAAGTACGTGTAAGCTTCATAGATGCTCACAGCTTCTCCGTTGATAGAGCTTATGTGAGATGCGACCGTCATCACGTCTGCGTCGATGTTTTCAATGTATGCTGGGTTGTTCTTCGTGCGAGCAATCTCGATCTCGTCTCCGATAGTCGGGAATCTGAGTTCGAGAGTATCTCCGTTGGGAAGCACGAGCTCTTTTTCGAGCTCTTTCTCAGCATATACGACGTCCAAGTTCATGAGACGGTAGTCGTACCAAGCTTTCTTCTTGCAGCTCTTGCACTCGCCCTGAACCTTCATCGGAATGTCGTTGTAAGTGATCGAGCGGAGGTAGTAGATCAGCCACAGCTTGTCGTTTCTCTGAACGTCTGCGAGTTCAATTCCGTCAATAGCTGACGCGATTGTGCTGTTGAAGACACGATCGACGGACTCACGTGTCACTTTCGACAGTTCTTTCATCTCGATTGCGCTGAGCTTACGAGAGTAGAGGTCGGTCTTGTAGTATTTGCCCTTTGACGGAAGAAGATCATTGTTGATCAGAATCTTGTTGGACTTCGGACCTGGCTTTTGGACTTTCTCTTCAGTTTCTCTGATGGACTTCATAGTGAGTCTCCTTTAGTTACTCTTTATTTATGCGCAGATTGCAGCAGTCGTCTGGGTTGTGATTCACGTTCTTCTTCCAGAACTCGTAAGCTTCACTCTCGTCTTCACAGACGCTGACTTCCTTGAAGCCCCAGATCCACTTCATGTGCTCGCGCTTGTCTTCGAGAGTTCTGTGAAGGTAGCTAGACTGCTTGACAGTGTATGGCGTGTAGTCGATGTCGAACCACTTCTTGATCCACGAGTTGACGCGAAGGAACTCTACCTGGATCTTGTCGCACTTGACCTGATTCAGAATGCCCATGTCAACGAACTCAGGAATGAACGGACTGAGTCTGAGAGCGACGTCGAATCCTGCAGCTTGCAGCTTCTCGATAGCAGCGATTCTCCTTGACGGCGGAACAGCTTTCTCGTAGGTCATCGAGAGATCGTCATCGGTCGTAGTGACGGTGATCTGGATGTGCGCAAGCTCTTTGTCGAGAACTTTCATGTACTCATCCGATGCTACCAAGTCACTCTTCGTAACGATCAAGTAATGGACTTTGTACTTCTTTAGAAGCTTTAGCGTCTCGTAAGTGACGTGATGCTTCTCCTCGATCGGCTGGAAGCAGTCAGTCATTCCACCGAGACGAATAGCACGGATCTCTCCGCACTTGCCATCTGCGATCTTCTTGATCTGCTTCTCGATCTTTCCAATGTCTGCAACTTTCGGATCTCTCGGATTCCAGAATTTTCTGAAGTCGAGAAGCGACTTAGCGTAGCAGTACTTGCAGTCATGCGAGCATCCGCATCCGTATGTGTCCAAGCGGGCAGAATAATTGCACTTACTACCCTCATTTCCGCCTACATTCTTGAAAAATGACTTGAATTCTTCTGCCATAGTTACTTTCTCTTTTTCTTGATGGATTTAGTTTCGATCTGCAAATCTCTGCCAGTTATGTCAACGACAGTGCCATCTGGCGCATAGACACGCATGAAGCGGTTGCCGTCGTTGCCTCTCATCCACTCGTAGGACTTAGTGTCAAGTTTCACTTCGTAGCAGGTCTTCTCGTTGCACACTTTGAAGACCTGTGTTTCAGCTGCCAATGGTGCAGCAGCGATCAAAATTGCTAGAATCTTTGTCATAGTCTAGTATTTATAGCGCTCGGATATAAATAATCAGAAAAGCACAATACGGAGAATTTAACATGGGAATCATGGAAAAGCTTTCAGATATGAGACGCAAGGGTCTAGACGAAGACTGGAGAGATGACGCTAGAACTGCTAAAGCAGCGAAATGGGTACACGATTTTCATCAGAAAAGACTAGATAAGTTGACCTTCAAGATAGATACCAGTGTTGGTAGCTTCAGATTGAATATAATTCCTAACTGGAAGGGAGGACTCGAGGTAAGAGTCTATCTTGGAGACGATTATCTATTCTATAAGATTTTCGATGATGTTGGAGCACTGAAGAACTTTGTAGCGGATGGACTAACAGACAGGATCTATGAAGCTGTTCGCGAAAAGTTCTACAACAAGGTCCAGAAGATGCCGAGAGATGAGGCTAAGGCTACATTGAGAAGATTTGACGGTCTTCTTGACGAGCTTGACAAAGGCATCAAGCTTGAGATCGACTTCGATAAGCTTGAAAAGGATCTTCATCGCTATAATGTCTATTCGAGAGCTTTGAACGCTAGAAGCGGCATCAAGTCTGCATTGGAGACGCGCGCAAGAAGAAATTTCGAGAAGGAACACGCATTCGAAGTAGGCGACGTGGTCTATGGAACACAGAGTTCTGATCTGAGAGGCGGAAAGGCTTACGTAATCGACGAAATCGTCAAGAAAGATCCGAAGTTTGATAAAAAGTACTGGCTGTATAAAGTCAGCCCAGAGAACGGTCGTGGCAAATCTGCCACAGTTTATGGCCGTCATCTCTATCTTGACAGCGACGCGATCGACGCAGCCATCAACAACCCTGACGATCCGAAGTATACACCGAAGTTCGACCAGCAGCAGTACATGATGGACCGCTACAGCAACAACTTCGATGAGGCTGTTGAACTACTCAACAGTTGCGGCATGATCGTCGAAGCAAAATCGTAACGAAAACTATATAGAGTTTGTTACAGTCTCTGCGGAATTTCCGCAGAGATTTTCTTGTTTTTAGGGTTTAGAATTCTCATGAAAATACCTATATTATAGGCGTAAACAAAACAAGGACCGTCAATATGAAGTACACGAAAGACCAAAAGACCCGCATGATCGCTAAGCTCGAAGCCATGAAGAGCGGCACTATCTTCAATCTCAACAAGAATGACGTCTGTCCCATCAAGTGCAAGCTCGTCAAAGACCATAACTCTCTTTCGATCCTCGCTACCGAGCTCAACGACGAAGTCCTCTTCACCGCAAATGGTCCTCATGACCGCGTCATGGAAACTGCCGTCGACTGTATCGAAGACTACATCAATCACTGGGATCTGATGACTAAGCAGTATTTCATCAGCCTGGCCCGTCTCGAAGGCTACGAACCCTAACATTTTTCTTTATCCTAACATTTCGAAATCTTAATATCAAGAAAAATGTTAGGATGACGAATAACGAACTCCGCAACAAATAAGTATATTATCCATACAAGGAAGAAAATATGAATGAGGAAGTCTATATTCCGCTAATGTTCACACAATATCTAGGGGTAATTATGGCCCTAGCGTATCTCTTCGTGATTCTCTTGGGAGAGTATACGTTCTTCCGTAATAGCAAGCGCAAGAGGGAAAAGATCTTCGGATGGGGCTCTCTGTTCGCTTTTTACGTCGTGATCCTAGATCTCTTCACGATTTTGTTCGCACTCTACTCCGGAAACTTCGGATTCGGGATGGTAATAGAGACAATCGTCTGGGTCGTCATCTATTTCGTCGCAAATCGCACGATGAAAAATCACCGGAAGGAATACGATCGCATCTACAAAATCTACGAAGAGGAAGGTCGTCCCGACAATCTGCTCAGACACTTATAGCCTAGGTTCTTTGGTCATTTCCTAGGCTTGAGCACTGCCGTTCTGGTCCTTCGGCAGTGCTCTTTTTGTGTAGTCGGCTATAAATACTTTGATATGAAGATCGAAGTGTTCAAAGAGTACGATGGCAAGCTCAGACTATTTGATGCCATAAATCCTGACTACATCACGTGGATGTTCGACAGCGAAAACCATAGAGACGGTGCAACTGCTCCGCCGTATCGAAATCAGTCTGAACTCGGTCCGACTCAGAACCTTCCACCGACCGAGACTTTCCCTGGAGAAGGCCGTTCTGGAGCACCTACATTCGCTAATGCAAGCGCTCCTTATGAGAATGATCTTGACGGAACGATCTACTTCGACAGCAGCGCAGGCGAGTATAGAGTCTATAGCACGCAGAAGAACGTCGTTCTCGATTATGCGGCACCGAGACTTCTAAGCTACACTGGCAACTTCACTACATTTGAGAGTGATGAACACGGACACTCAGGCCGACATACTGGCCACGAAATGTGGACGCTTGAGATGCTCATCAAGGACGATAGCGGCATCGATGGCGACGTGTACGGAATCTACTCATTGAGTCCTGAGGGTGAACGTTGGGAAACTCATATTGAGAGAACTAGGAAGGAAAGCCAAGGTCCTTATTGGCCAGCAGTTACGACGATCGACAAAAACGACGTCTATGTAGAGATTCAGCAGTCGCCAGTCGACAAGACACTCTACAAGATCTACATTGAAATCGATCCAGAGCGCGTCCGATTGATCGAGTGTAACGACTTCATAAGCTATTTCAAGCTCGACTTCGACTTCTTTGACATCGCAGGCAACATTCTGTCTGGACCGCTTGACAAGGTCTTCGTCAAGTACAATATCACAGAAGAAGAGCTGCTCGCTATGGTCAAGCGCCTTGAGCTCGGATTCGTGGACACCTATCCTGCTTCGATGATCATTGACGAGAACACGATAGGCAAGACGACCATTGCAGTAAGCAATCCGAATCACGACAAGTTGGCAGACTTCGGATTCAAGATCAAGATCGGTCTACGTGAAGGCTCTGTAGGCTATCTCTCTGGAGTCACTGAGGAAGACCGTCTAGTCATTGACGGCAGAACGATGCTCGTCTCTGCTACACAGCTCGTAGACGGCATTGATCGCAGCGGTTACGTCAAGGCTTATGCGTACTTGGACGGCAACATCGATGAGCTCAACTGCTCATTCTCTGGCGAGACCATCTCATTTGAACTTGACAAGGATCTCTCTGCTCAGATTCAGGCTAAGACATACGTCGAGGGAGATCTCGGCCCGTTCGTTTCCGAGTGCGACGACAACAAGCGCAAACTATACGTGGATCCGTTCGTTCCTGGCGTATTGAAGAACGAGGGAATCTTCGGACTCTGTAAGCTGTTCGAGAGATATCTCAACACAATGTACACGCCGCTAGACAAGGACTGCCGTATCGGCATCTTAGAGAAGATTCACAGAATCTCTGAATTCAAGAATCCTGACGCATGTGAAGCTCCACTGCTCACTAACTTCGCTTCTGAGCACGGATCCGAGCTAACGTTCAACTACGAGGATGTGAAAGAGGCAGCTGACGTTCTCGCTAAGTACGAGGACAAGGATCTCAGACAGACGAAAGAAGAGCTAGCAGAGACCATCTATCGCAGATATTACAGCATCCTTCCATACATCGACCGCTGGAAGGGTACACCGAAGTCTATCGAGCTTCTCTATCGTGTTCTCGGAATCAAGGCGAGATTGATTCCGCTATGGGAAGGCCCTACTCACGATATGATTCCTGAGTACGAGGTAGCCGACTCACCAACAAAGCAGTTAAAGCCGAATCCACGAGTGGGAGACGACTACCGTCTAACGTCTCACTTGTCGATCGCATTGACCTCTGCGGAAATAAGCACGGCAGACATGAAGAAACTCTCTGACTTCGCATTCAAGGCAGTCAAGTCGATTCTTCCAGTCAACCGCGTCATCAGCGACGTCAAGATCTACGACGAGATGGTATCTGAGCTATCGGATCTCTTCTTGTTCCACACTCTAGACATCATCGAAAAGAATCCTGGCGACAAGAAGGAGAAGATCGCATTCTCCTGGCGCTGCGACAGTATGATTCAGATCAAGAACACGACATCTGACACTGAGATCAAGATCGAGATTCCAATGTACGCAGACTACACAGAAGTAGGACATTCCGCTGTTTACCAGACGGAATACCCGATTCCTGACAACTGCGCTTACTACTTCACACGATTCAGAGAAATGATAAAGACCTACGGATCACTTCCGATCTACTTCTCGATCGCAAAGCTGCAGGCTGGAACAATGACTCCGACAGGCATGGATATCTGCTTCCGTGTTCTCAATGTTGATCTTCGCAGAAACAAGGTCGTCTTGACCTGCCAGAAGGAAGATGGATCGAACGCTGCCATCTCATCATTCAACACGAACACACAGAGCTCTACCGACTACATGAACGTCTCGTTCAAGTTCTCAAGAGCTGTTGAAGACTACTGCGAGCCGATCACGTTAGCGTCTTACCGCTTACTTGACGTGAATGCTTTGCCTTATAACGAAGAGGCAGCCAATGAGTAGAATTGACAACGCACAGACCGACTACACGATGAGACCGTTGAACAGCTTTCTGTTCGACTGTCAATTCCATAGTCCGAACGGAGGAGATCTGGTATTTCCGTCTTCGACTCTCAAGAAGCTAGCTTATTCCGTGAAGTCTGTCAAGATCCCGAAGATGAAGCCTGACTCAGAGGTCAAGTCGATCCAGTACGGCTCGTTCTTCGTCTCGTTCCCGTTCTTCTCTACTGGCGAAAAGGAGATGACGATCACGTTCTACGAGACAGATGATATGCTGATCTCGAAGGTCTTTTACGCTATGCAGGCGAAGCATCGTTGGAAGCCTTACGCGATCTACAACAATACGACCAACGTCGATCTGATCGTAGATGTGAATGTCCACGACCAGCACAACAAGCTTAAGTTCAACGAGTACTCGCTCTTTCACAACACTTACTCTCTTGTACTAGAATCAATCTCTCCTCCGAGATTCTCTAGAACTGGCACTGTCCAGCTCTTGACAGTTGACGCTACATTCAACGCTGTCGAATTCGAGACTGAAGAGTTTGACAAGGTGACGAGACGCTCTGCTGGATTCAACGCAGAAGATGAGATGAACAAGACCATCGAAGAAGGTGGACTTGATCGTGAGCCAGACGCTGCGGGAAGCATGGAAGACATCCAGAAGCGCTTGAAAGAGTTTGAGGAAGCGGCTGCGAAGTTGGCTGGTAAGTTCGAACAAGACTCTGTAGGCTATGACAAGAATCTTCCGACAAAGGCTCTGGATCTCGGCGAGAATACGTCATTTACAGCTCGCGCAAGTGACGGCACTAAGGCAGTGATGAGCGTTGTTGATACGAAGGTCGTAACGGAAGGCGGAAAAGATCGAAAAGTTCAGTTCTTGGATGGCAGCAATTACGATCAATCTAAGCTGAAACCTCAGCACACAACGACTTGGGTATTTCACACTCAGGGAGCATATCAGGCAGATCTCGGAACGACAATCAACAATGAAGCTTTCAATGGAGTCATGGCTACTTCTGACCGAGAAGGCAACTGGGCAGTGAATCTTGATCAGGCGTATAAGACGAACACTGCAGCGAACACGAGAGGCGAGGCGTTCCAATCCTACGCAGCTATCGAACTTCCAGGCGCAGTAGCTCTCTACAAGGGTGACGACGGCAAGTATTATGAACGTGTCGCAACTGGAGTGAAAGGCGTTGAGTATCGTGAGATCTCTGAAGCGAAGTTCAACGAAGTCGCTGGTGACGAGTACACGAAGGCTAGCATGGAAGGGAACGCGAATCTCGAGTCTTCTTACAGCAAGGCCATCAACAACGAGAAGTCGGCAGTCGCAGCTGATGGAAGCGTAGTGAAAGTTAAGTTTACAAATGTTTACGATAACAAAGTCACAGATGAAGAACTCTACAAGATGGAATCTCTCGGCAGAGCGATGGCGACACGAGACGAGTTCAACTACTCAGAGGAAGAGCTGTCGAACATGAAGGCAGTCTCGCACGGAATGCTTGACTCTTCGTCTGGTAAGCTAGAAGGACTTCCATCAAGAAACAGAAAATTACTCGATGCTCTCGTTAAAGGACTCAGACGCTAATGCAGTACAACATATTCAATAACGACTTCTACGAAGATATGCCAGGCGTTCCCTGGGCATACCGCATTGATGTGTTTATCGGAGATCCTCCGCAAGCGATCACGAAGCTCGCAAAGGCAGTCAAAGAGATCGACATTCCTGACGCAGAACTCGAGACGATGGATGCGTTCCATGCTGGTCTAGTGTTCAAGATTCCGACGCGCTACAAGAACTCTAACTCTTTCGGCGCTATCTTCAACGATGACAAGAATCTGTCTGTGTACAAAGAGCTGTTGAAGCTGTTCCGCAGATCCTATGACAACCGTGAGCAGACGATCAAGAGCGCAATCCAGAATCGTGTCATCAACAACCGCTATGACAACAACTTCCAGTCCATCGGAACTGGAACATACTCGGGAAGGGACATCGCACGTAAGTACGCGAATCAGAAAGAAGAACTGATGCTGAACGTGTACATCATCGATCCGAGAAAGCTGAACTACAAGGACACTAAGCTTGACCTTGGATTGAACAATGTGAACGAAGAGGTTATCAACGGACTAAAGGCTAATGATCCAGAGATCGTAGCCGTCTACACGTTCAGAGACTGCTTTGTAGAGAATATCGAGACGGTCGAGTTCGATTACAGCAGTGAAGAGTGCGTCGAGTGGCCAATCAAGATCCACTTCAACGAGATGAGCGTTGAATATCCTCACCAGGACAAGATCCTCATACCCGATGAAGACTTCAAGATGGAGGAATTCGCAGTTCCTCAGTTCGACAAGTCTGATGCGTCTTACCTTTCTGATACTCCTCCAAAGGCTAAGACAGAAGCAGACGTCGCAGCAGATGATGCGAACAGCTTGGCTGAGAACCTCGCATATCTCAAGAAAATTGACGAGAAGCTCGGAGCTAAGCAGGGAACCGAGAGAAAGATCGCCGTTCTGTCTCACAAGGAAGATGAAGATGAGAGCGGCATGGATGCACATGGCAACTACGGAACTATGGCGCAGAGAACAGAAGCTATGCGTCAGCAGATTCAGGAAAATCAGGAGCACATCGATGAAGAGTATCAGGTAGATGTAATGCATGCGGCAGGTATCTCTTCATACGGAAAAGGCACTAAGGGAGAGGTTGCTCAACAGGCATTCCAAGTTCTTGATAAAGCTGCATCAAATCCGAATGATCCTGGCAGTTACGATTACACATCTGGACTCGATGTAGCTGCCGCTGCTCAGCGTGTCGCACAAGGTTCTGATAATTATAAGGCCGAGACAGCGATGAACGCAGAGGAAGTTCAGTCTGCATTCATGGGATCTACTATGCAGCAGATGAATCACTCTGACGATATAGCAGGAACAGTAGAAAATCCATCAAACAATCAGACTCTATCCTATTACAGAGATAACCGCAACACTGTTGAGAAGAATGCTCAGGATCAGGCTGTCATGTCTGGAATCGTCGCAGAAGCTCATAATGAGAGACAGGCGATAGAACGTGAACGTGCCGAGAACAGCGCATTCTACAGAGAGTCTAAACAAATGTTAGATAGAGGTGAGATCACTCAGGCAGAATGGATGAATCGTATCGATCAATTCTTAGCAAAGAATAAGGAATTGACCGATAGAAGCGCGGCTAGCGTAGAGAAAGTGAATAATCTCAGAAAAGAGAATCCTGAGCAAGCGAAACTTCTGGACAAGTATTACAAAGAGTCGAATAAATAGAATATATGGCTGGAATATACAACAGAGAAGCGCTATTTCAGAAGAACATAATCGACGACCGTGCCGAGTTCGACATGGGTAGCATCGATTTTCCTGAATTGCTGAATGATCAAGACTACCGATGGACGGTCGTCAGAACTCCTGAGCAAGTGCGTCCAGACTTGATCAGCCAGAGACTCTATGGAACGCCAGATCTCTGGTGGTTCATCATGTGGCTCAACGGAATCTCAGATCCGTGGCACGATCTTCTGCCTCACGTCGCTCTGAAGTATATCGACATTTCCAAGATCGAAAACGCAGTCAAGTACGTCCGTATCAGAAAGAAGGGCTAACACGTGGATCCGTATCTGTCCATAAAAGATTACATGGCTACCAAGTCATTCAAGCTATCCGATGCTTACAGCGTCGAAGTTTATGATCTTGAGATGGACTGGCAGAGAACGGATAAAGAGGCCAAGACAGGCGACAAGACCTATGAGAATCTCACTGATCTGTTCACTCCTGATGAGATTCAAGCTTACGGCATCGAGACTAACAAGTTCGATGAGTATTTGACGCGAAAGTTCACGTTCAAGAACTGCACTGGATTCACGCCGCCAACATACAGGCCGAACGAAGAGGTCATCAAGTTCTGCAACAGCTCAAGAAAAGTGTACACGCCAAACACATCTAGCTGTGAGCCGTTCCAGATGGAGCTACACGAGACAGACCTTCAATACGCTAGAAAGTTCATTCGTTACTGCTTGAGAAAGAATCTCTACGACGAGTCATACAACCGATACACTGACTCCTATCGTCCGTACCGCTACATCGACAAGATCGTGGTGAACGTCTGGAACAACAGCCTCACTCACATCGTGATGAGACACATCTTCGGAAACTGCAAGATCGCTGACTACGACTACAAATATGAGTTTGATGCCGAAGGATCCAAGATCATCTTGCCGACGATGGCATTCAGCTACATGACTTACGAGATCGACACCGATCCTGATCCTTTGGAAGATCTGACTAACTGGAGATCTAGAGTAGAGAAGTGGAAGATGGAAGACTACAAGCCAGGTCAATCTGGCGCTTACATGGGCGGTTATCATCCGAACGCTGCAGGTCACGGAGGAGGTTATAGATGAGCAACAACTACTCGATTTTCACCAGTGATCTTGACAACTGGGCAGACCCGCAGAAGGCCTGTCTATTCTCAGTCAACTTCTACGACAGCACTGGCTACAATTACCGCTACATGGGCGAAGACAATCAGTTCTATCCGTTCAAAGCCGATCTGCCACAGCAGCAGAACACGTTGGCTAAGCGTTGGTATTTCGGCACATATCGCAGAGACGTGATCAACTCGGATCGTGGCGGATCAACCTCTATCGAGTTCTATCTGAGATGCAAAGGCCAATTGAATCTTAAGCTCTTCCAGTTCCTCGGAGTGCCAATCGGAGGAGAATTCCTTGATGAAGAGCAGCGTTTGAAGCACGTAGAGTTCAACAAGAGATTCGACAAGATCGAGATTATCTCACGCGACAACACATTCGAAGGCGGAAACATCTACACGCTCTACAACTGCAACGTGGAGAAAGTGTCAATGACTCCGATGGACGCAAGCAGCGATGACATTCTCAAGCTGACTGCCTCTATCACATACGACACGTTCGACGTTTATCCGTCTGAGGAAGGCAAGTATCGAGACGACTAAGTGAGGGTCAATGTACAACATCTTCAACAATGACTTTTACGACACCAAGCCCGCTCCTAAGTGGGCTTTCACGGTCGAGTTCTTCCTCTCTGAGAAACTGGATCAGGTAGATCCAGGAAAATCAGACTTCTTTGAGTACGAGAAAGAGGAGGACGCGCCTCCTCAATGGCTCCAGAATGTCGTCAATAAGCTCCAGAAAGAGAGCGGAAACACGAAAGTTGCATGGATGGACAAGCTTCAGAAAAGCGTCTGCAAAGTGCCCATACAGCATCCAGAACACCAGAACGCAATCCAGATGTTCTTTCCTGGCTACCAGTACACGGTGCCTGGCCGATATGCGCAATCTGGCTCTCTGACTATGACTTTCAACGACAACGTGAGTCGTGACATAAGATGCATTCTAGAGCAGCTTATGCACTTCGACGGCTTACGCTATAGAAGAGATCCGGGTGACAATTCTTCGTTCCCTACGCTGCCAGCTCTGTTCCGTTTCGACATGCTCGTGCGCATCTATGACGTCGAGAGGGTAAATCAATACGATCCGACTGATGGAGTTGACGAGGTAGCAGAGCACGGAACTGTAGTCTCGTTCTTCTACGAGAGCTGCTATGTCTCGAAGATCGGAAACGAGAAGAACACTTACGAGTCGTCTGACAAAGTGAGAACGATCGATGCGACTATCAACTATCAGCGCATGGTTCCGCTTCAGGGCGACCGCCAGCTATAAATAATTCAAAGACTTTTGCAAGGGTTTTAACATGAGCAAGACACTAAAATCATACTTGGTGAATGAAGTTATCAATTCTCTCGGACCGAGAGAATTTCCGGGTTCTGTAGTGTTCGGATCTACTTCTGACGCTATTCCTAACACCGAAAAGTGTCAGGTCGATTCACATCGTCATCACTACTACATGGACAAGTTCTCCAACCTCGGCCACACCGACAAGGCTGGAATCGACGGTCACATGCACCTGATCATCGATGGTAAGATCATCGCTGGAAATCACCACCACACGCTGGAAGAGCCGCAGGGATCTTGTCAGTCCTTCAACGAGATTGAGGACCAGACTGGAATCGTCATGCCTGTCTTCCAGACTGAGCTTTCCAAGCAGCACTAATCGTAAAAGAATCTTTACATCGGAGAACTGATGGCAACTATCACATACAAGTACATCCCGCTAGGCGATCCAGACGTGGCTAACAATCAGTCACGCGGTATTTCATATCAGTTCAACGGATATGCGCCTGTAACTTTCTCAAGCGACGTTTCCGACTACTTAGACGGACTCGGAGACGAAGATCCTATCCCAGATTTCAACACTCTGTTGAAAGCCTGCGGAGGCGTAGTTCTCTTCAAAGATCTGAATTATGTCGCAACCGATGGAAAACCGGTATCGAGTTCATCTAACTACAAGGCTGCACTGTCTAGCCCTGGCTCTCACATGTTCACTGATCTGAACGTGGAAGCAGCAGATGAATTCCAGATGACTGGCGAAGACAAGGTAGCACACGGATCTACCGTCATAGAGATTCCTATCTCTGACACGATGATGGGCAATAGGCTGTCATCAAAGGCTAGAGTTGACGCAATCGTTCTCTATGGTCAGGCTTACAACATCGAGTTCTACTCCGACGTCCAGCAGGGACAAATCGAGAGAGCCGTAGCTATCGGCTTGGTCATCTTCAAGAACAGCACACTTGAGATCGATCCTCAAAGTGGATCAATGTCTAAGAGCGCTATTCGCGTTACTCTCGGAATCTCATCAAAGGAAGTACCGAACTCGGTTCTAGAGAACTCTGATGCTTTCCAGACCTGGATGAAGTTCGCTGGTTCGATGCACGTCGTTAACAACGATCTGCTCACTAACTCGGCATTCTGTATTCGCGGAAACGATGTCGAGCCAATCGAGCAGTCAGAGGCAGATGGAATCTACGCAGAACAGCTTCAGGGAGGCGAAGTGATTGACGTAAATTCACGCATGTTCTTCACTAACGATGTAGGTGATGGAGATCAATGGGACCACAACGTGGACTTCGGATCTCCTGCTAAGCTGACCGTCTTGAACAAGAGCGATCCTATTTCTGACGATACTAGACTTCCTCAGACAGTCATCGGAAAGGTCAAGTACAATACTGACAACAATGGCTACAAACACGCTCGTCTTGAGGGAATTCATCAGAGTTTCTTCGAAGCAAAGACAGAAAATGGTGAAACTGGCGCAGTCTACGAGAATGACTGGTTCGCTAAAAAGAAGCCAGGCGTGAGCCTCTTTACTGAGAACGATAGTTACGAGTTCAATGACCCCAACTATGACAGCTATCTCAAGTATCAATCTTCAAGTCAGTACGATCAGCAAGATTATGAAAGCAACGTTACCAAGTTCGGCAACGGCAATCAACTCTTCTGTAAGAATGCTGTAGGAGTCGGCAACACCACTAGCATCAACTCGTACAAGGTGATGGCTAGAGGTAACAGCATGATCATCAACTCAGCTCGTATCAAGTCGTTCTCGAAGGCATACGGTGAGGATGAGCTAAACGATGACATAAAGAATATCATGTACGATACTCTCATCGCTAACTCTCAGGACATCGAGATCTACAACAGAGTCAAGGGTAGCCTTGATCCTGACTGGGGCGACTACACGACACGTGCTCTGAACACTGTGATCAACTCGAAGGACATCGAGATCGATAACAGAATCAGCAAGGGCACGTACATGGGAACTCAGGAGTACGGCAGAAACTTCGTCGCTGGTTCTTGTGACTTGTCTATCACAAACGCTGACATGAACGTCTTCCTAGGCATCAAGGGAATCAAAAGAACCGAGATGTATTCAAACCTGAAGGTTTCGGAAGTCGAATCGTCAAAGGATTCTATCTATATCGGTGGCGCTATCAAGGCCAATATGTCACGAGGAAACTTCGTCGTTGGTCTCGGATATACGGAAGACGATACGGGAACTGAGGTTGACTACAACACGATCGAGTCTTACAAGACTTCTTCGATGTCTTACGGAACTTACACTTCACGTTCTGTGATCATCGGACGCAACTGCCACATAACGACGGTATTTGACGAAAATACTCAGAATCCGAAGTACAACAGCGAAGCTAACGTCTACCTCATCGGTAAGGGTCTTAGAAACGACATCCGTCAGACTTACTACACTAGCAACACTGATTCGACGCTTCAGGGACCGACCATCGTCATGGGCTGGAACAATCAGCGCTATTACCAGAATCACATGCGTAAGCTGTTCGTTCTTGGCGGAGGCAATCACTACGGCAATACCTCTATTCCTAAGTTCAAGTACAACGCTATGGAGATAGCTGTCACTGACAGCTCCTACAGACAGACCGTTGGCGACTGGACCGGAACTATCTACAACCGCGAGACTACTTCAACCCTGACAGACATCAAGGGTAGATCGATCGACTACGGCTCTAGCGCAATCCAGCTCGGATTCCTCAAGGGTAGAAGAAGCGACGCTAACTACGGCAACTACAACTTCTTCTCGTTCGGTCGTATCAACCTCTTCAAGCTATACGCTCTGCTCCAGAGAATCATGTGGGTTCCTGAGAGCTATGACGGAAGCAAGAACAAGGGCTACCTCGTCTACGACACCTCAATGGCTGGTGGAGATACTACAGATGGCGACTACAAGTGCATCTATTCTACCAGATCCGTTCCGTGGTGCTCGTTCTCCGAAGGTGGAAGCACTCGTCTCGCTGATCTCGTGGATGACAACTACTCATTCAACAAGCATCAGCCGCAGAAGCCAGAAAATACCTAATATCATCAATTCCGCTGAGTCCATCAGCGGAATTTTTGTGTAAATAAGCTATAAGAGAAGAGTATAGTATGCCTGAAATCAACTTGAACGGAAAGTCTATAAACGTCGACCAGACGACTGCACAGCAGATGAAGAACTTAGCGGCCAAGCCAGACTTGAACGCGTTAGTGAATGAGTACTGGACGGCAGAGAAGCTCGGTAAGCACACTGAGCTCAAGGGCGACTATTCGGAAATACTTCAAAAGACGCTGCTCGTCGAGCCAGAGATCTTCAAGAAGGATCTGTTCAACAACCGCTTCGAGCTACGAGAAGTTCGTTCGCCGATAACGGGAATTATCACTAACACGAAGCTGAATGGAGATCTGAGAAGCTCATATCTCTCGATGTGCCTCGGCGTAACGACTGAGCGTCCAGCAATCGGAAAGGGCGAGTTCTTGTTCGCTGCATCATTCTCCAATCTCGGATTCTCGAAAGAGACTGGTGACTTGATCGATCTTGACACCAAAGCTAAGATCGAAGTCAAGGGCATTAGCGCAACGCTCGGCAACGCACAGAACGGCAAGTTCAGACAAATGTCTGGCGAGACGATGAGAACTGTGTTCAGGGCGCTTGAGATCATCGACGTCCCCAAGAACGAGTACTACCTCAGCGAGAACGTCGCAAAGAAGATCAAGACGGCTATCGGACTTGATCAGGATAAAGCTAAACAAATCTTTACATATTTACAGAATCTGAGAAAAGAGAACGAATCTCTCGCAAGGGACGCTGTCCAGCTCTATTTTGACAAGAAACAGCTCATTAGGACGGTCGCAGCGATGCACCTGTATGCTTACATGAAGCTGGAGCAAGACGACTTTCTGCTCATTCTAAACGACAAAGAGTTCTACATGGCTAAGGCGCCAGACACGCTCTATGACGCTTACGACATCCTCGACAAGCTGTCAGTGAAGCCTTGGCACCAGGGCGAGTACGGAATCAAGGTGACATTGAGGTAGTATGGCCGATCAAATCTCAATACCAAAACTAATTCAAGAGGTCAAGTTCTCGGATCAGGCGAAGAACCCGAGACTATCTCTGAAGATATGGCTTGACGACTACGACTCGGACAAGGGCTTTCCGGTATCTATCCAGAACATCCAGCAGTTCGAGCTTCGTGAGTCCATGTTCTTGAATCTGCCAATCGGCCAGTTCAGCTACTTCGACGACGGCACGTCAAAGCACACTAACCGATTCTATGACGGTCGTCTGCTCTACATCGGATTCGAGTACGTGTCGAGCGATCCGAACGTGAAAGAGAAGAACATATCGAAGGGACGCTATCGCATCGTGGGCACTAAGATGCAGCTGTCAACGGCATCGATGGTCACCTATCAAGTGACTTTCGTCTATGATGCGCTTGGTTTCGTCAACTCTATTCCTAAGTTCCCTCAGAACAGCTCAGAATATCCATGTCAGTCGATCGATGCGCTTCGCAGCGTATGTTCTAGCTGTGGACTCAGCTTCTGCACTAACGTGGACACGGCAGACCAGATGGCTTGGTTCAATCCGAACATGACGGCTGAGAAGTTCGTTCGATATGTCGTGAATCACTCGTTCATCAGCGAGAAGGATGCTGGAATGTTCTGGATCAACAAGAACGGCGAAGCAGCATTCTATGGCATTCGTGCTGACCTCGAAGACGGCATTCCGTTCTTCTTTGACACTGATGTAAACGATAATTTACAAGAGAAGAAAAAGAATGTGATCTTCTCTGACGTGTTCTATGCGGACGTCCAGAAGCTCAGCGAAGACGAACTCACTGCGAAATACAAGAACAAGATGTATATCCTTCTCAGTGAGGATCAGCGAAACGACGACGGATGGGTGAGTCACTTTTACGGAAACTCTGTCGAAGTCGGCACTTATGATCCGATAGGACGCAGCTTACTGTACAAGTCAGAGGATATGAAGATGGACTGGGCGCACATGACTCACAAGATCATGGGCAAGCAGTTCTTACAAGGAACACCGAGCACAGATGTCACTGATCGTGATACAGTTCGTGAGAATAAGTTCACTGGTTACGCTTCAGTCGACTTCGCTCACTCAGCATGGGACTTCGCACCGACACAGAATTCGATCCTTCGATCCGAGTTCTTCGACAACCGACACACGCTGATGATCAACTCTGGTAAGCAGCTAAACTGCTTCGGAGATCAAGATTTGCGCATCGGAGACGTTCTAAACATCGACTTCAGCTCTCCCGAGCGCGAGACGACGATCGACGATGGCAAGTTCATCGTGCACTCGATAGACTGGAGATTCAAGAGAGGAAGTGACTTGGTTCTCTTCGTAAGAGTGGCTTCCGACTCACTGCACCCGACAGAGAACGAGACGCCTTCTCAAGATCTCAAAAAGTGATTCGAGAGGACATTTATACCGATTTCCAAAAAAGCGCAAAAATAAGGGGTACCACGCGAAGATGCGCGTGTCAATTTTAGCATAAATACTCTATCAACTGGTCAAAAACTAGCAAAAACGGCACTATGGCAGAAGAAAAGAGATCAATTTCCATCGTTAAGAACAACTCTGGACTAGAGATTATGACCGAGAACGGGACTTTCGAGCCGTTCTGGGGACTAATCGAAAAGAAGAGCCACGGGTACAAATTGAAGCTTGAAGACGGCCGAGAGCTCAAATACTCTGACGGCCACAGGTTCATGATTGATGGCTGGGAAGTGTATGTCGAGTCACTTTCTGTCGGAGACTCTATCGCGGGCTCTACTATCATCGACATAGAGGAAGTCACTGACACCTTCTATGGTCCTTACTCGGTGAGAGGCCATGAGTACAGCACAGTTGACGAAAATGGCGAGAAAGTCCAGATGCATCACAACTGTGAGTTCATGGGATCTTCAACGACCCTCATCGAACTCGATAAGCTCGCTAAGCTCTTCCCGACTGAGCCAAAGGAATTCAAGTACGGCTACCTCGTCTCGATCTGGGAAGAGCCGATTCCTGGCGCTATGTACGTGATGGGCGTAGACACTTCGACTGGTTCTGGTCTCGATTTCTCGGCAGTGCAAGTTCTAAAACTCGTCAACAAGGACAAATTCGAACAGGTATGCACCTTCCACGACGATAGAACACTAGGAGGCAAGTTCAGTCAGATCATCAAGGATCTGAGCGAGTGGTACAACGACGCTCTAATCATCATCGAGAACAACGGCCCAGGTAAGCAGGTCGCCGAAGAGCTATGGTACACACTGGATTGCCAGAACATCATAAACACAGACCCGCACGGAATCGGTACGAACGCCAACAAGGCTTCTAAGCTCGATGCGTGTCTGATGCTCCAGCGAGAAGTGAACAGGGACTCTCTGATCATTCACGACTCCGCTACTCTCAAGGAATTGACGACTTTCATTGAAGTTAGCCCGAATGTCTTCAAAGCGACAGCGGGTTCACACGACGACCTCGTATCTGCTCTCTACTGGGCAGTGTACGCGATCTTCCAGCCAGAGATCGACTTGGACAACCTCAAAGTCGATATGAACAAGAGGGAGGAGCTAGTTGAAGTTCCACAAACGGTATTTCCGGACGAAGACGACGGAGTTTGGACATTCTGACGAGCACAGAGGCGAGCGCAAGCGAGTCACTCGGCGCAAGAAAGAACTAGAAGAAAAGTCACTTCGACACTCTAACAAGAACATGGATCAGAAAAGGAAGCAGAAACTCCGCCACACGAGACAGTGGAGGGAGTTAAAAGCTCGTCTGATCAACTCCAGAGGCAAAATCGATGAACTCACTGGACATCAGCTCACTAGAGACGACAAACTCACTTGCCATCACATGCGTCTGACGGCAGAGAAGTATGGAGAATTCACGAAAGATGAAGACTTTATGCTTTTGACTGAGACGACTCACCGCGTCGTGCATTGGCTGTGGGAACTCACAAAAGGTGAAGATTTTACTATATTAAGCAAACTAGAATCCGTCCTGAGAAGGATGAAGGAACTACAAGATGAAGATAGCGGGACTGGACATGTCAGTGACCCACACGGGTGCTGTGAAACTGGAACTGGACGAGAGATTGAATATCCTGAACGCGGACTGGTTGACGTTCACGACTACCAAGAAGTATGCTAGCGATAAGTCTATTTGGTACTCTAACGACGACTGGAACAGCAAATACGACAAATACAAGTTCATGCAGGATCGAATCCTGAGGTTTGTCGAAGATGCTGACTATGTCTCGGCAGAAGACTATGCGTTCGGCGCTGCTGGAGCGACTGGCCTAGTGTTCGACTTGGCTGAGTTCGAAGGCTGGATCAGACAGTCGGTCTGGCGCATGGGAAAGCCTCTCTACCTCTATTCTCCTATGACCATCAAGAAGGTGTTCACAGGTCACGGAAACTCAGACAAGAAGGGTATGTTCGACGCTTATAAGCGAGTTACGCTCGTAAAGCCGGATTTGAGCATCTTTCCTCCAGTGACTAAAGGTAAGAAGGGTCAACCTGGCGCAAGTGACGTAATCGACGCTTATGGCGCTGCAATGACACTCATAACTGAGCTTCTAATCGAACGCGACGGACCAGAGAAGTTCCCTAAGCACATCAAAGAATTCTGGAAGAACAGAACTCGCGAGGTCATTCTCGGCTACAAGGGGTCGTAAGATGAGCATGCAGATAAAGGGGATATGCTTCGACGATCTGCTGAGTCAGACGATGCTATGCGTACTCGATAACTTCACTTCCGTCTTCGCTAAAGAGGAAGACGTAACGCTTACCGCTCAGAATACCGACTGCTCGTACATTCGAGAGATCATCAAAGCCTTTCCAAAGAAGATGGATCAGCTTCGTAAGCTATACGTGACCGAAGCTGAGATCGATCGTTCTCATCGTGAGTACAAGAAGACTGGAAAGGGAACATTCAACTTCAACTCGGTGAATCGCACGAACAATCACGTCAACGGCGCATGTCTCACTAACATGGAGTACACGCAAGACGAAGTGATTGTCAACATTCGCGCATCTATCGCACCTTACAACCTCCAATTCGACTTGGTATTGATCTCAGATCTGATCCGTGAGCTTGGTCTGACACCCAAGCAGATCACGATAAAGATCGGCTACATGGCGTCCAAGCCAGTCCACAATCTCTACACCTTCGTGCTATACGGAATGAGCAAGGAGGACATTCAGGACACCGCTTACGGCAAATCGATCTGGACTTCTTACGAGCGTGCTCTGACGGACAGATGTAAATTCAATAGCATGAAGGCTATTGCGAGAAAGATTCAAGAGAAACTAAAGGATCAAAAGTAAATATGAGTTTACATTTCAACTGCACTGACTTTGACGATGTATTTGAGCAGACGGCCACTTGGGCCATGAACAACTTCAAGTGCAACACTTCACGAGAGGACGATGTCACTATCGAATGCACATCCAGAAACTACAGCAAGGGCGGCGACATCGACAGAATGGCTAAGCGTCATCCGAAAAAGATGACACACTTGAGAGCGATCTACGTGGAGGAGGGTGAGCTCGACCGTTCACACGCTGAACTCGTAAAGACTGGTTCATCGGACTTCCGCTTCAAGAACGTCCAGCACAAGTTCGACCACATTCTGGGAGGATGCCTTACAGCTATGCACTTGACTAACGACGAAGTAACTATCACTCTGCGTGCGTCTGTCATCCCTTGGAATCTCCAGTTCGACTTGGTCATGATTTCCGATCTTCTGGGCGAACTCGGCTTGAATCCGTCTAAGATCACGTTCAAGATCGGCTATATCCGAACGAAGGTCATTCACGCGCTCTACACGTACCTATTGAACGGCTGGACTCCAGATAGGATCTGCGAGACTCGCTTCGGGCAGTCTATGATAGCTGCTTATACCAGAGGTTCACGTCCGACCTGCAAGTACAAGAACTGGATCAGGTTCTGCGCAAGGGTAGACAAAGTGAGAGAAGAGATGGGAATAGGACCTCTGGCACCCTATCTGGAAGCAGCGAAAGCTAAAGAAAAATCAGGAAATGGGGTTTAGATTTCTCACGGAAATACTTATATTTCAGGTGTAAATAAGAAGAATTCAGGAGTTATCTATGACCAACAATCTGCTCGACCTCAAGACCAACATCGACACCATCCTCGCTGTCCGCGAAAAGCTGCTCGGCGACTGGGAATGCCTTCAATACCGCGACGTGGACACTGAATCCAGCGGTTACTGGGTGAAGGTTCCGGTTCTCACCAAAGACGGTGAACACAAGAACGCTGCACTCGGCATCTACGTCTATCCTGGCAAGGGCATCACCGTCAACTTCAACAGCATGGAGTTCTACAAGAAGCTTCCGGGCACTCCTTCTTACGAAGATGTGCTGAACGCCGTCGTAGAAGGCATGGATGCTCTCGATCTCATTCACGACGCATAATGATCGATCCGACCAATCCAATCGATATGCCAGTGTTCTTCCCTTTCGGAAGGCCTGGCGATTTTCTTGCCGATAAGCCGACAAGCACCGAAGACATGGTGCGTAAGCTATACGGCGACGATGTGGAATTCCGTGAGATTCCTCAATCAGTCACTTACACAGAGTTCGCAGCGCCAGCAGCCGATCGCGCTAAGTTCGCGCCGATGATATTTGGAGACGCTGGACTATCAGCTGAGGAACTCGCTGTACTGCCGACACAGGACGATCTGCCACAGCCAGATCGAAAGCAGTTGATCCAGAACTCAGAGCCCGCAGAAGATCTACTGCCTCCGCCGGAAATGACACAGGATCTCGCATCTATGCTCGCAGCGTTCGACTCAGAAGCTGCTGGATATATCAAGTCAGGCGCAATCAACACAAATACGAGAGGAAGGCGATAACAACAATGAAAGAGAGCAGAACGGATCTGCTCTCTTATTGTGTAAACTTAAGTTTACTTATACTTCTGCTGGCTTGGTGAGATTGCCTCTCTGACGTTCGAACTCACGTTTGAACAGGCGGCAGAACTTACGGAACTTACCGTAGATCTCATCGATACGCTTCTGGAATCCGTATTGGTTATATACGAACTTGTCCTTGTTTTCCGGAGAGTTCAGAATAGCCTCAGTGTCCTTTATGGCCTGTCTGTACTTTCTGTAGTTCAAGTCGTGGATTCCGCCATACTGCTTCTCTTCCACGTACCCTTCAATGCGGTCGTAATTCTTCTTAGCGGCATCTAGCCATTCTTCAGGAGTGTCGTAGTAGAGCTGTCTTGAGAATGCGTCATCAGGAACGCCGAAACGATCTCCGAGAACCTTACGGAAAATCGCGATGAAGCCTCTCTCTTTCTGTGATTGTTTTCTGACTTCTGCAAAGTTGAAGTAGAGCTGTGAATTGTAATAGCCCTCGTCTGAACCGACAGCTTTGCCGAGTCTATTGACCAGCAACTTTCCGAAATCTCCGATGCCTCTGAACTCTACCCAGATATTCTGTCTTTTCGATCCCATATCTCCAGAGAAACCGATGCCGTCTACATATCTGTCCATACCCTCTTCTTCTACGATTTTCCACATCTTAGACCTGATCGCGTCGTGGTCATAGGTGTGGCGGTTGTCGCGCTCATCACGCTCCGCTCCTGTCGTTCTGTACTTCTTGATTCTTTCGAGTAAGAGGCCCGACTCCTCGATGATGCTCATAGCCTCGCTGATCTTCATGCTCATAATAACTATTTCCTTTGTGCAAATGCACGGTTGTCATGACATTTTTATTTATAAAGGGTTTAGAATTCTCATCCATTTACCTATATTAGCTGTGTAAACTTCAACAAAGGACCAACTATGAATCTCCACGACCAGCTCGACTATTGCATTAAGCCGATGGGCGCACTCTGTTCGCTCTCTGGCGCAAGCCATATCAATCAGAAGCGCATCGACGAGGATGACTTCGTCAACAAGTATGATCACGATCCCGACAACGCAGAGGAATATGGCTGTGGCAACATGCAGGCAGACGTCAAGGCCTCTACGCCTGAGGTGTTGGCTAAGTATGGAATTGACGAGGATGAGTACAAGATCATCTCTTTCGAGATCTCTCAAGCTCTCTCGTTCGGTCCTTGCGGATGGTGCGTATGATCACTTCAAGAGACGCCGTCATAATACTCGACAAGAACGGATTTCATATCCCGAACGCAGGTCTTGACCGCTTCGGCGAGATCATGTACAATGGTGAACGAGTCGGAACGCTGTATGAGGACGAGATCTACATCGCGTCAGAGTTTCCTCATCTCCGCAACAATTCTTACGCAGACACCAAGAAGCAGGGCTCTGTCAAGCTGTCTTCGCGCACAGCGAGATCGGATCTAGAGTACTGCATTCAGGTTCTGTTCAAGTCTCCAGCTGCATTCGAACAGGAATGAGGGAAGAAAAGGTCAAGAAGATCAGACGATACTTCGACTTCAGGAGATAGTATGAGAGAAGTGAAAGTAGGAACGATAGTCAAACACTTGAAAGAGCTCGGCATCGAGTGCATGTATTTGAGCGGATCCTACGTCAGTCTGTACTGGAGAGGCGAAGACATCGGAAACATTCACCAGAGCGAAGGCAATCCTCCAGTCGTCCATATCAATGCCGATCTAGTAGCAGTCGCTGGTCCTAACCCTGATGCCGTCGACATCGAGATCGACCGTGAAGACTGGAAAGACTCTGTCGGCGCTGCATTCTATCACTTGCAGGGATCCGAAGAGCGTTTCGTGGATATGACTAGAGCTAAGCGAGTCAGCAACATCCGCAGGTATTTCAATAGACGCAAGATGGACGCAGCCATCGCAAAGATCCCAGGACCTGATGAGCTCGCTCCAGTCAATCCATCCGCAGGATCCTATGGAGGAAATTCCTATGACAAGCAGACCTTCCCCACTTCTCCTACCCTCCAGAGGTTGATGGAATGACCACCTCCAATACCCCTCATATTGGCACTATTTCCGGCAGGTTTCCTGGCCGCTATACCCGGCCCAAAACCGGCATATTTTCTAGGTCCCAGTACGAACTCTCCGCTCTCCAAAACTTTGTATTAAGGCATATAGGCCGTATTGCGCCCCTCCGCTCCCGCGACTGCCCTATATCACGACTCCCTCTCACGTTCACGCACGGAGAAATTTCCCAAATTTTTTTTCGCAAATTTTCGCAAGTCGCCCCGCACTCACTCCCCCGAATTCGCACCGTCTCGCAGGAATCCGCAGAACTCCGCAAAACCCCTGAAACTCCGCAAAACCCCTGAAATGTTACATCCCGCAGAAATTTTTCCAAAAAAAAATTTCCCAAAAAATTTCCAAAAAAAATTAGGTCTCGGGGCGCTTGCGTCGAAAATGCGCTTTAACTTACATCGCGAGAAATTTTTCGCAAAATTTTTTTCCAAAAATTTTTGGAATTTTATACAAAGTATCAATACCCCGCCAGTTAGATCGTGAGGATTTCGTATCTTTACAATTTCATTACGAAAGAGAAGCGATCTGGATCCAAAAATGTTTCTACCAGAGGGAAACAAAAATGTTTCTATATATAGTAAGAGGAATTTAACTCTAAGAAGCAAGCTATGAGAAACGAAGACAAACTTTCAATTACCGAACTTAACGTGACTGCCCGAGGAATCGCGGATCTCTATGAATGGTGCGTCCAGCGCCTTGATCGTCCCTGCGGAGACTCTGTCGTCGGACTCGCTATCTCGATCAACGAGATGATTCTCGTTGACGTGTACCAGCAGATCGAGTCTAAGCTGTGGAATCGTGAGAGCGATCCCAAGTGGGAAGACTGGAAGAGAGCTGAGTGGGGATGCGTCGAGAAGTGGGGCGACCGCAACAATCAGGGCATGCTCATCAGGGACAAGAACGGTCGTGTTCAGTTCAACGAGAACGCCGTCGAGATGGAGAAGGAAGTCAAGGCGCTTCGTGAGACTTCAGAGTTCAAGGATCTGTGGGAGAAGATCGAAAAGTCAGAGAAAGAGAACGAAGCGGTTCTCGACTCTCCGATTCACGTTCGCGTCTGCTGCATCGACTGCTGGGACCACTGTCCGCAGGACGCTTCTCCGAGAATTCTCGGCATCTTGATGGGCAAGGAAGTCCAGAACATCATCAACAGAGGGTAGCTTTTTATGGCAGAGGGATCGGGAATCTTCGAGCAAGAGTGGCTGTGCAGCACTGTTCGGCCAAAGCCAGTGTACTGCGATCAAGCAGACGGAAAGAATGTGCCGGATGCCGACCAAGCTGGCTCCGAGAGGGTCGCTATCGAGGGTCTCGATCTGTATGGACTCAAGATGGCTTACTACCCAGTGGACGAGAAGAAGTATCAGGGAGGCGCTCCCTCGATCGATCCGCTCTTCGGAGAGCACCAGCTCGAAGTGATCGACAGGTGCTTCTGGTTCATGGGGTACGTCACTCAGCTTCCGCCCAACGTCCGCACTTACCAGCTTCAGGGCATCTGGGGCGAAGATCTCGTCCAAGTCTACGTGTCCACTACTGCCTTCAAGTACTTCTCTACCTATGGCGGAGCGGACCGCAACACGCCAGAGATTCACGACGACATGTCGCCACGCATAGGAGACATCGTCTACCTTCCCAACAACAACACCCTGTACGAGATAGTTGACGTGAAGTACTGGGAAGAGGCGTTCGGACTCACTTCCCGATACACGACCATCACGCTCCGAGTGTACAAAGACACTAAGAGGACTGTCTCTTCAGATCCGAGCATTCCTCCCGACGACGTGATCCGTAAATACAGTCCGAGCGAGATAGAGTCTGACACTCCGACACCAGACCATCTGAGACTGAAGCCAGATGAGCTTCCAGACCAAGACCATGTCGATCTGTTCGACTGGGAGTACAAGTTCGAGCCCGGAGAGGATCAACGATGAGCTACAACGAGAACTACAATGAAGACTTCGACGATGACGGCGAAGAGTACGAGGACGACGGCGAGGATCTGAGCGAGTTCGATCAGGACGCTCTGTTCTTCAACGAGTGCACGCTCAAGCAGATCAATCACGAGCTCGTCGCTCTGCCGAACCGAGAGCTTCTTGAGTTTCTCCAATGGGAGCTTGACAAGCTGCACTTCACAGAGAATTCCGAGCTGGTTCCAGTCGGAATCGAGTTCGAGGGCCAGTACCTTCTCCAGTTCTACAACGTGCGAGAGGACAAGACAGTGAAGACTGCCACTGGCGCTGGAAACATCTACATGCTGGTTGACGGATGGATCTTGAAGACCCTGACTGACTTGTACGTGGCTGAGCTATACGGCGAGATGGGAGACGTCTACCCGTCTGATCTCTCTGACTGCTACACTAACATTCTGATGGACGTTCTGGACTGGAAGAGCGAAGCTGGAATAGAGCCTATTCCTTCGAAGTCTCCAGACGACGTACCCCGCGAAGATACGTAGCGGGCACGTTGTGCATGATGACGCCGACTGGAGTCTTCTTGTCGCCCTTCGTGACTTGAACGTCGTAGAGCTGCACATGTTCGATCTCTAGTCCCTTGGACACGATCTTGTACAGACACTTGTCTCCTGGATCGAGAGCATCGATACACTCAACTCCCACATCAAGCTCAATTGGCGGCATAAGCGCCTCTTCTGGGGCGTTTTCTTGTGTACCTGTAGTTTCTGACGGCTTTAGAGCTTTAGCCTCTTTAACGGCTGTTTCCAGCGGATTCTTGATCCAGTTGGGAGTGCGAGGGTTAGTTACGATCTTCTTGATAGCTTCGACAAGCATTCTGTTCTGCTGTCTCTCGATGGAAATCTGCTCTGCCATGAATTTTTCTCCAGTGAGTGTTTACGATCCTGATAAAGTTTCTTATATTTACATACGTGGAAGGACAACCGAGCCAGTCTAGCCAGTTGGGCCTTCTTTCTCCTTCCCGAGGTTTTTTGGGTTTATTCGCCTCGGGTTCTGTTAAAAGGTGGAAGCCCAGTCCAGTCACCTCCTATCTGGACTGGGCTTTTTTGTGTACCGTTCGACGGCTATAAATAAAGCATAGAATAGAGAGTAAAGGTACACTACATGATAGTTTCTGGCGGACACATTTTAGCGATAGACGGAGTAAATCACGACCTCACGCTTTCTGGTGACGGCGTAAGAACTCCCATCGGCATCACGGAAGAGCTATTAGAGAAAATTCGCGACGTGTCGGGAAAGCTAGACACGACAGCTTTCGAGACTTGGTCTGCACAGACCGAGCACTGGGACGTTCAAGAGTATAGCGGCGGAGAGGGAATCAAGGTCGAGAATCATCTCATCTCAGTCTCTGCTAAGTACTTGACTTCGGGCGATCTGCAGCCGTATGCGACAAAGGCGTGGGTCGAAGCTCAGGACTATCTAACCTCTGGCGACTTGGAGCCTTACGCTAAGACTCAGTGGGTTCAGGAAGAGCTTGACGAGAAGCAAGATGCTTCTGCTATGTCTGCTTATGCTACCTCAGCATGGGTCGATGAGAATTTCCAGCCGAAGGGTGACTACATCACACCAGATGATCTAAAGCCTTACGCTACTTCTGCTTGGGTGAACGAAGAGCTCGCTAAGAAAGTCGACGTCTCTGCGATGTCTGCCTATGCGACATCTGCTTGGGTTGACGAGAATTTCTTAAGAGAGGCTGACTATCACGAGTACTCTGCTGGAAACGACTACATCAGGATCGACGAGTACAAGGTCTATGGATATGACTGGACTTCTGCTGTCTCAGCAGTTCCGTTCAAGCTTGACACTTCAGCGTTCAATCAGTACTCTGCTTGGGCTGATGAGACTTACTTGAAGCAAAAGGATCTAGAAGGCTACGCTACTTCTGGTGGACTAGAAGAGAATCAGCAGTACGCTATGACGAACAGCGGCTGGGCTCCAGTCGACATTCCTGACGAGACGGTTGTATCCGGAACTTCGGGCATCTCTGCTCAGAAGATCGGAGATACTTGGATCGTTGGAACATCTGCTAAGTTCGCTACATCTGGCGACATCGATCCAGACAAGCAGTACGCATTGACTACTTCTGGATGGACGGAAGTAGAGATTCCGAAAGACTATCCAGAGGTGCAGGCTGGTCCTAACATCAACGTAGATCCTGTCACATACCCAGATGATCCGACACTAGTCAGCGCTTACGTGCTCAGCGGTCACAAGGCTGCTGCATTGACGTCTTCTGGTGGATCTCTAGAGATCACGTCTTCTGGCGAGCAGTCTTTCAACATCGACGTGAAGAGAGTCGCACCAGAATATGCGTCTTACTACAACGATGGCGACACAAATGTAGGAACGAGCTTCACCAAGGTTACTTTGCATCTTGGAGATCACAGCCAAGACTGGAGTGGTCTCGAAGGTCTTGAGACTGGTCTCTATCACGTTGACGCTACGTTCGCAGTTCAGAGAACTTCTAATACTGTGAATAGAGGCATGGAGCGTATCGAGTTCTCTAACAACGGAACTACAAAGCTCATCGATCTCGGCGAGTTCGACGCTTCTAACACTCAGATTAACTATGTCAACATTTCGTTCGACAAGTTCAATCCTGCTTCACTAAGCTGCTATATGAAGGCTGAGTCGGTAGGCTGGGTCGTGAACGTCGAGAGATACGATGTGCATCGAGTCTTCGACATGAACTTGATCGGCAACATCATCTCCGAGCTCTCTGACTACTCAGACGGTGACGGCATCAACATAGATGAAGCCTATCACACTATCAACGTGGTTCCGAGCAGCGGTATCAAGATCGATGCTGACAAGAAAGTCGCAATGAACATCTCTTCAGGCATCAAGTTCGATCAGGATCAGAAGGCTTATATTCCGCTCACATCTGGTATCGGATATGAAGCAGACGGCAGCTTGAAGGCTCTAATCACTTCAGGTCTCGCATTTGACGAAGACAAGTACATGTATGTGCCTCTGTCATCTGGTCTAGCTTATGACAATAATGGAATCTGCGTAAAGGTCGGAGCTGGTCTGAAGTTCGATGATGATCAGGGAGTGGTAGCTATCACGATCGACAGCCAAGTAGAAGAGGTCGTCGAGACGGTCGAAAGCTTGAAGGCTGAGCTTGACAATAAGCTCACTACGAACATGAACGTCTCTGACGCTAAGAAGACTAACAACGTAGCGCCACCGATCCCTGAAAACGGCGAGGATCCTTCTTGGGGAGCTACATTCTTCACAGTTCCTCTTCAGCACAATTTGAACGAGCTGACATCGATTTCGATCATCACATCAGATGCTCTACAAAGTGCGGCATACCCTCTGATTATCGGTATCTTGGAGTATAACTTCGACTTCCTTGATCCGAACGTTCCTGACTCAGTAGCTGCAGGATATCCACCATACTACTCTACCTACAACTCGGAGATTCAGGGTCCATATTGGAGATCGAGAACGACATGGATTGCCGACACTGGCGTGATCACTGCAAGTCGAGTTGACGTCGATGGAGGCATTCCTCTAAGTGCTGCAGGTAAGCACACATATCGACTCAAGAATAGAGTACAGCCTGAAGTCTACACTGTCACCAAAGATGGACAGGCTTATACAAATGAGGTAGGTCCTACGTTGAGATCAGACCGTGGCTACTATTTGATCATTCTAGGTCGTAAAGCTCAAGGCATCACTCGTATAATGTCTGATGAGGGATATGACGAGAACACAAACTCCGACCCGATCATCACTTACGGATCACTGAATCCGGAATGGTACGAGACTCCGACTTCAACAGCTCAGGCGATGAAGAACTGGAGTAACGAGACTTGGCAGACACACGTCGAGAATGACGATCTTTCGTTCAGCGCTATCTCGTACTGGACGCGAGATGTTCCAGAAGCTAAGGGACTAGGCAGACCATACGTGATGATCCGTAACTCGGTACGATAAATAAATGGCATAAGGAGAAGATAGGCAGTTATGAGCGAGTTGAACAAGATAGTAACGAACTTTCCGATGTCATTGTCGCAGGATGAGAACCGCAATCTGGCTCTCACGCTCTCTGCTGTTCTCGAAGGCGGCGGAGGCGGAGTCGCTAATGCGATCTGGAAGCCAGCTGTAGATCAGGATGGTCTAATGACATGGTCATGGGACACGTTCCCCGACTCTGCAAGACCACCAGAATCTGTTAACATCAAGGGTCCGAGAGGAGAGTCTGGCGCACCTGGCCGTGATGGTACAAATGGTACTAACGGTAAAGACGGTAAGGATGGCGAAAACGGTAAGACTCCACAGATCCAGATCAACTCTTCTAATGCTCATTGGGAGTGGAGATACTCTGGCGCATCTGAATGGACAGATCTAGGAGTCGTGGCTTCTGGTGAAGTTGGTCCTCAGGGAATTCCTGGCGTATCTGGTGCATCTGGCGCTCCAGGCGCTAAGGGCGAAGACGGAGTTTCACCTTCAGTAACTACTTCTGAGATTCCTTCATCTGTTGAGCATCCTCAAGGAGGTACTTCTGTCACAATCACAGACAAGACAGGGCCACATCAGTTCGATGTCTGGAACGGTATAAACGGAGAAGGCGCTTCTGTCAACTTGCTTGACGGCAGTGGCATTCATATTGAGCAGAACGGAATCAACTACACGATCGGCGTAAGCGCAGACTACGCTTTGAAATCTGAGTTGCCTGATGTAAGCGACATGGCTACGAAGACTTGGGTTGGAGAGCAAGACTATCTGACTGCCGTTCCTGATACGTATGCAACGAAAGACTATGCGAACAACGCTAGTGCTAACGCTTTGAGTCAAGCCTCTGCATGGGTTGAATCTCAAGACTTTTTAACACAAGCAGATCTTGCTGGCTATGCTACAGAAACATGGGTAAATCAACAGAATTTTGCTACGTCTGCTGATCTTGCTACTAGGGTGATGATACCAGACTCCGCAGACGCCAGCCTCAAGGACAAATATCTAGTTCTCAAAACAAAGGCTGACGGTACAGTCGACGGATGGACCGACTTCCAGAATCAGTCATATTCGAAGTCAGAAGCCGATAACCGATATATTCAACAAGCATTTATCGGTAACACATTAAGTGGTACTGGTGCAAATGCTAGTAATAAGTTAGGCGTTAACACCGAAGTAATTCCGACAAAGGACTGGGTAGATGATAATTATCTTCCATTGACTGGTGGAACAGTATCTGGCCAACTTGAAATAAGCGCTACTAGCGGAAACTTTGACTCACAGTACTTAAAGCTTGTTAGAGAGGGTGTTGCTGGACATGGACGTGTCGGTCTAGGCAGTAACGGACCGTTAGCGTTGAAGGTAGATGATGCGAACAATCACACTACGCAAGTCAACATCAGTCCAAACACTTCTAACGATCAGCTCATTCAAGTTCAACATAATACCGATACAGTTGGTTACTTGATTCCTGCTAAGATCCATCAGGGTGGCTATAGCCCAACTTCCGCAGACGGAGTTTTGCACATCGTATTAGAGAGTTAGTGAATGTTAGACAAGTTCATATTTGGCAATAAGCAGATTCCTGAAATGTATTTCGGCAACATTCCAGTTGCTCAGGTATACTTCGGGAATACGCTCGTTTGGGAAAAGATAGGCAAGCGGCTTCTTGCTGGTACTCAATTTGTATCGTTCGAGTTTATTCCAACTGAAGATATTACCCTTGATCACATAGGAATTTTTACAGCAGATACTTATTCAGGTACTACTGTCAATTTTGCTATCTATCATGAATCTGGGCTTGTAGTTGCTAAAACCGCTGCTGATACTGCCCAAAGCGCAGAAGAAAAATACGGCCTAACAGGTCAGCGCCGTATAGTCGCAGTAAATGGTGTACTCAAGAGAGGTTTGAAGTATTACATTCAGTACACGGACCAGAATGGGAACACGATTCATCCAGCCTACTTTCAGAATAGTCAAAGCAGCGAAACTGGTGAAACTGGAAAATATAAAGTCTTCACGCACAATCAAGTACAGAATAAATCTATTGCAGATTTGAGCAATGTATCTTCATACATTGGTGTAGTGTCAGATATTGACGATTTTATTACTGCGCCGACTGGTGCATTGATGATTTGTGGTGGCTTTGATAACTATAATACTAATTACGCTTATATTAGAAATAATTCATATCACGAAACCTGTACTAGCGTTGGTGACGGCAATAATCTAACACTCGCTTTCCTAGATGCCATTTTAAGCTTAAATGATGGCTCATTGTTTTATTGGAATGGCGGCAACTATGTTGATACGAAACAGATACAAGGTCTTTGGTATCACGAATATCACAGAAGAATTGGAACAACATACACTAAATCCAATTATGTAGGCATTTTACCAAGCAAAGAGGATTTGATAGATCCGTCATATTCTATTGGCAAGTATGGCTCTTGGGATAATAGTTGGGGAGAACTGCATATCTTCAGAAAAAAAGCTGATGCGGATGTAGATGCATTTATAGATCTTACTGACACAAAGTACACAACTGACAATTATAAAACAGCTGATGTCATCAAGGCTAGCTATGATGCTTCAGGAAATAAGTCAGTTATGACACAGGGTGAGATAAAAAGCCAGAATGTTAATTCTTATGTGTTCACACTAAAAACTGGTTATACTTATGACTTCACTGTTGATAGTAATGGCACGTTACATGGATATACAATCTCTAATGCTCCATCTCAATGGGTCGTAAATCGCATTTATTACTGCGAAGAAACTGGTAATTATCCTGGTGGAGGTTATGCTCCAGCTGGAAGTCTTTGTCGGTGGGATGGAAATAATCTCAATACGATAAATTATTATTCCTATGGAATGTCTATCATTTTTGACATCGAAACTGATATTGTATCACAAGTAGTAGAAGACATTTCATTAGCTGATATGACACAAGAATTAGGGAATGCGTCTATCTTTAGAACGAATGAAGTTTATAGCACCGACTATATCTCAGAAGGACTTCGTTCTGCTCAGATTGAGTCCGACACTAAGAAGTTCTATTTAGAAATAAACGGAGATGAAAAATGAATCAGTATTATGCGATAGAAAAATCGACCCAGAAAATTGCATATCAGTCTGCAAGTTTATTTCTGTTAAAGGATATAATCAAATATGATAAAAAGAGCATAGACGACTTTTTATTCACCGAGGATGTCGATATGAAATACATTTCACGCATTGTCTATGTAGATGGTGAGTGCGTCTACAACAATAAAGACTTCTGGACAAAGGAAGCACCAACGATCCTTGAAGAATTTGAAGAACATGAAGCACTTGACTTCATGGGAAGACCAGTTGACAAAGTTCGTTTCGAGACAGAGTTCAATTCCAATTCCTCACGCATCTCGAACATAGACGGAGTAGCTGGCGAGGTTGACTATAACATCACAGTCGGTAACGAATTCATCTCGTTGTTCCGAGAAGAGTGTATCTTCACTGACTTCCAGACAGTCACACCGCTTGAGATTGCTCAGAAACTTCTAACGGTCATCTCTCTTGTCCAGACGGGTTCATTCCGTGAAGCAAAGATGGTCTTGAAAGGAGTAGAGCCTGATGCGTTCTTGACAACTGAACGCTTGAAGAAGTATGAAGACATGCTTGACGCTGCTGACGCTATCACTTACGCAACGCCTGAAGATTACTTCTACACAGCGACTCAAGACGAGTAAATCCACTCAGGCTATAAATAATCAGTAAGCATTTTTATAGCCTGAGGTTTTCATGTCACTCACTAACAAGGTTCTTTACGACATTGATCAACGCAACGACACTACGCCGACTCAGAAAGAGACGGCGCGTAAGAACATAGGCGCATACGAAGACAAGACGACTGCTGGAGGCGGAACTGGAATTCCTAAAGCCGATCTAGCGTCTGACGTTCAATCTTCTCTCGGAAAGGCTGACAGCTCCGTTCAATCTGTCACTTCAAACGGACAGGCTTTAACAAAGTCTGCTGCTGGCGCTATCGACATTCCTAAGGCTACTGACACTAAGTGGGGCGTCGTTCAGGTAGTGAACGAGCTCAAGGACAATCAGAACGTCATTCCGAACTCAAGAGTCGTCAAAGAGGCAGTTGACGGTCTAAGTGCAGCTCTTCATGCTAGAGCTACATTCTGGACAGTTCAGGAGTGGCAGACACAGTCAGCACAGCCAGGTGACGCGTCTAAGATCTACTACGTTGGACCTAAGGGAGCTGGAAACGACCAGTACGATATGTACGAGTGGAGAACGAAAACTAACAGCTATGTTCTCACCGATGAATCGACTATCTCGCTTGACGGGTACTGGCATGGCGCACCAGACATCGTAGGCGAAGACACTGTTGCGCCTTTCATAACAAGCATCGAGAAGAACGCAGACGACACAGTCAAGTACAGAACTTGCTCTGCCACTGTCGGTGATCTTTCACTCCCAGTCTTCATGGATTCTGGAGTCGTTACTCCAGCTGATCCTCACTACATGTACCCGACCGTAGATAAATCAACATCTTATGAAGAGGTTAGGCGTCTAGTCGATGCTGGCTATCGTCCGATCTTTGTACCAGACATTAACTCATTCGGAGTTCATACGAGATTTATTCTTACTGGTGCCGTAGCTAAAGACTACACTCCAGCTTTCATCTTCACTGCTTTATTTCCGGGAAATAAGTACACTAGATATTTCACAAGCGAGAGAATGCAAACTGTAATTTGTCAGAATCTAAACGAAGATGAAAGTGGAGATACGTGGGTATGGAATGATGAAGTTCTCATTCCAAACATTCCAGAGCCAAATCAAAATGAAAGTGATGTAGGCAAGGTTCTTACAGTTGGTGAATATGGAGAGCTATACTGGGACGAAGCTGCTGGTGGAAACAACGTAGAAGTCAGAGCTGGAACGAACAATCTTCACGTAGAAAGCGCAGACGTGAACGACAAGACCATCTTCACGATGTCTGCCGACTACTATCATTCTAGTGGCAACTACGCTGGACCTTATACTGGCCCTGGCACTGTGATCGCTGATTCTGCGACCATGAATCTCGAGAGCACTAATAGTGGATTTGGATATAAAGAAACACTCGTTGAGTATAGTCTGACATCTACTAGCGACAGTCAGGCACTATGGAATCAGCTTAATAGAGGTGGATATAACACATTAAACGTGGGTACACAAAGATACGCATTTATACAACATGTAATAGTCGGAGAATTGAGAGACGATTGCTATGTAGAATTCTGGGCAGATACTTCTTGGAGCGTTAAGCTCAATGCCGAAGAACTTAGAAAAGAACCGTTGATAGCAATCCCAGATGACGTCAATGTTGTTAACATATCTAGAGGTTCAGAGGACCTTCCTGGTGAAGGTTATGCAAGAACTGGATATCATCTTTATGGCTATAAGCACTCGGATAATGCTAGCTTTAGCAAAGGTGAGCTAGCTTGGAAGGATGAAACATACAGATATGTCGATGAGAAAGTTTCAGAAAAAGAACCTCTTCTCCCAAGAAGAGAACTAGGAAACACTGATATAGGCAAGGTCTTAACGGTATCTGGAAGACATGGCGAGCTTGGCTGGACGACTCCAGCAACTTATAGAGAAGGTCAGTATATTCACATTGATGCAAATAATGTCATCACTGCATCAGGACTTCAACCTAAGCTAGCTACACCAAATTCTGAATGTTATCTTTGCGGTACAGAACAGGGAGGAATATCGTGGTTCAAGCGTAAGAAGTACATGTACATTTCTGATCTTCCTAGCCACACACTAACGAAGACAGATGTACAAAATAAATACTGCGATCTCCCTATTAACTGGGATATGCCTTCCGATGCTCGTATATGTAATTTCATGTTCTGCATGGGAATGAGCGACATGTATATTAAACGTGAATCAAGTACTCTCCCATTGGATAGCCGAGTTAAGAAGATCAAATGCTCGATGTTCAATGACGGAGAAAACACCTGGTACTCTAATGACAATGCGCATGGAAATGATCCAAACGGCATGACGTTTAACGATATTCTTGGTTCAGAATTGAGCAGAGTTGCTGGAGGATGGTCACTAAATACTGAAGTTAAGCGTGCTGGAATGACTGGTCCTTATTCGTTAAAGCTATCTGGTCCGTCATTTAGAGTTGTATTTAATTCCGATGCCGATATACAAGTCGGAGACGTGGTGTACATGAAAGGTAGAATATCTGGAATCGATTTTAAGGATGCTGGATGGGGCCACATATAAATAAAGAGTAAGTAAGCATTCGCTACAAGAGGAATTTTATGGCAGGAAAAATACAATCCGTTCTCTATAACGTAGATCAGACCGATGATACTAACGCCGAGGAGAGACAGCAAGCTCAACGTAACATCCTTGGTGAACTTTCGTCTTACGCTGGTATGTATCTGAAGGTGAACAAAGACGGTGACGGTCTCGACTTCGGTGAAGGTGGAAGTGGCGCTGGAGCCAGAATCATCGCTCTAGGAAATGGCGGAACCCCTGAACAGTATAATCTGATTAAAGGCTACATCGACAACGGTGAGAACGTGATCCTCTTTAGCACGACTGGCGACAATCACGTTTACTGGACCTATTCTGGAAATATCGGCGGATCGCTGCTATTCTATTCCTATCAGGGTACTAAGCTTGGACGTCTGAGTTACTACACTAGAAACACTGCTTCAAGTGGAAGCTATGGAGTCTATGAGATAACTTACGAGAATGTAGTAAAAGCTTACAATTCCACTTCAACATCAGGAACCGAAATTCTAGAAGCTTATGCCGATGGTCAGGGTAGAATTCCAGTAGTATATGAGAATACATACGGCACTGGTAGAATGGTTTATACCTTCTCTGGTATCACTGGAAATACTGAGCCGATCTTCAGTCGTGTTGACGAGACGAACAAGCAACTAGTCATTATGACTTACAAGACGACTGGACTTGTCAAAACGACGATTCCACTAAGCAATGAAGCAATCATTACCATCAATGCTTCTAGCCTAGATACGGAGAAAACTAGCTATTCTACTATTCAGGGCATTATAGACGCTGGTCTTTCTCCTGTAGTAGAAGTAGGTGGTGGATATTCTGGAAATAGCGGAGCTATTTTTTATCACCTCCATAACCGTTCATTTACTAATTCAGTTACACCTCCATCTTTCTCATTCACTTTCACTGCTACAGAGCTTATAGATAACTACGCTGGAGATTATGGTGGATATGCCGAAAAGAGCCTAGTCATAACTAACTTAGACTGCAATGGCAATGTGCGAGATGACGGAAATTGGACGAAAAACGAGCATCGCGTAATCATGGTTCTAAACGGCAGTAAGACGGGTGTTACTGGAAAACTTCCAAATTATACGGAAATGAAGGCTTTGATAACTGCTGGTACTGAAGTCATAATTAAGAAAACATTTAATAACACTAGATACATGTTTAGAGTATGCTCGGATTCTCCTTACGGTGTTATATTCGCAGCTGCAACTACACAGCCAAGTAATGATACGCCAAGTCTCTATAGAATAAAGCTCGGCTCTGATAACGTATGGACAGACTTGCCTGCAATAGATCTTGGCGGAGGTAGTGGAGGATCAGTAAATCCGGCAGGTAGCACACAGATCCCAGTCTTCGTCGATTCTACTGGAACAGTTCAACAGTGCGGATTCGGTGTTAGCACAGAGGTAACTGGTAATACCGCTGGAATCATTTACTTCAGATAGGAACAACTATGATTTGGGCAGATGGACATCAAAAATTCGTCACCGTCGACGCTGGATGGACTACTCAGTACGGCTACAACAAGCGTACTGCTCATGTCTGGATTGGAGACGGAGATCCTAATAGGCCGAACGGAAGACTAGTATTTCCGAAGCTCGGAACGAACAACTATTACAATCACATTCCTACTGGACAGGGCTATAACGGCCTTCACTGCGTAGGTTCGATCAAGATGCAGTGTCAGATGGCTGGAAATGGCAGTCTAACTGATATGCCGTACCTTTGGGCAGCTGCGTCTATGTATTCTAGAGGCGAGAACTCTAGAATGGTCGACTATCTCTTCGAATGCTCAGATTCTGAAGGCGACTGGCCATACGCTGGAGTGATGCTTACACCGGGTCGGACTGTATCAGACGCCAATAATACATTCCTCTTCGCTAACAACGAGGAAGGAATCTACTGGTGGGAACAGCCTTCAAACTATCCGATCATTCCGTACATCCAGTTCACGACTGATACGAAAGCCCTGCCGATGAAGAGCTCATTCAGAACGATCTCTTCTTCTAGATGGATATACTTCAGCAACAATATGTTGAAGACTAACCGAGTGATCTGTTATCCTTACGCAATGCTGCTATTCGTAGACAAGACAGCAGATCAGATCGAAGACTATTTCAAGGACGAGAAAGCGTCTTCTACTATAGACTCTAAGTACTCATTGGATGGTGTTAGCAACTACACTAGAGCACCCTTCCGTTTTAATTTCCTCTTCACTGCATCTAGAGACAATCCTGATGCGTATTGCGACACCAATTTAGTTTGGCCAGAATATGCAGATTATCACAATTACAAATATGCATTCCTGGCATCTAAAAGCATAGGATGGAACGAAAATGGTTGGAGTCATGGCGTAAGCGCTCACTGGAGAATTATCGAAGACTACAATTTGAACGGTCACAACTATAAAGTAGCTTTGGCTGATTCGTCATTGACGATTCCTATGAAGGCTAGGTTTAGAGGTGTAACAGAGCAGGGATTTCCTGTTAGAATTTCAGCTCCGCTAATCTCTAGTGGATGGATCAACAATACAATATGGGATAACAATCCATCTAGCTATGTAACGATCAATGGACAGATAAATAGAGAAGTATATGTCCTAGAGATCGGTGCAGAGTACTGGATGCAAACCTGGAACGTATAAGATCCTAACTAATCTTTACAAATCTGTTATTGACAAAATAACAGATTTGCTTTTTGTATAAATAAATAGTAACAGAAAGGAAAATGACCAATGGACCAATTTCTCTTAGCAGCGGCCAAAACGAATTCACCTGCAATGATATTCGCTGCAGCACTCGTGCTGCTTCTCTACTATGTCATCAAGGGACAGCGAGAGAAGACAGCGAACATACGAAATGAGGACAAAAGGAATCAGGAAGTAAAGATAGCGTTACAAGAGAAAGATATAGAGAATCTCAAAGCACAAGTAAACATTCTTTCGAATAGATGGGACACACTACAGAATCTGTTGAGTAAGATGAACGAGAATCTAGCTGCAATCAGAGAAAATCTTAGTTCGATGAATCAGAGAATTGAGCGTATTGAACGAGAAAGAGACGAAAGAGAACATAATTGAGAGTTTTGTAAAGAAAAAGTAATGAAATAGTTATTTACGAATTCCGACAGAAATCTAAATTAGCAATGTAGAAGAGGTCCTGACCGGGCCTCTTTTTAACAATGTGAAATGAGGTAAACAATGACAATAGAAGAAATCGATCTTGAAAAGGACTTGAGTCCACAAGAGCGCGAATTCATCCGTATTGTGTATCACGAACAGGTCAAAGACTGGTTCTGCGACGGCATCGTGTTTCCGGTGACTTACTACATCTCGCTCATCTGCTTGATGCGTTTCGTCGGAATGCTGCTATAAATTCAACAAATAAACTTATATTTTGGCTAACTACTATGATTGAACTAGACTCCATCGACTCTTCAAGCTATATTCGCGGACGCTTGAAAGACTATATCCACATGGATCCTAAGGAAGAGGAAGCCACTATTGCCATCATGATGAATCCGAAGCATGGCAAGGCTATCCAGAATGCAGCTCGAAATAAGCTCCTACAATCACATATACGGCTCGTTTACGGGGTCGCCTATATGTATGCACGGCGATACAATAAAGTCGTCGGAGACATGTTCCAAGCGGGCTATATGGGCATGTTCAACGCTACGCTGAAGTATGATCCGAGAAGAGGCGTCAAGTTTACCTCATTCGCTATCTGGTGGATCACGCAGAAGATTCAAGAAGAGATCTATGTCGAGAACTGCAAGGTTCACTGTCCGATGTACACGAAGGCCGAAGCAGCACGACGCAAAGATGCAGCTGAGTTCGCTACTGAAGACAGCAAGGGTCGAAAATATCTCCACGCGATGCCCACGGTTCTCTCGACCGACATTCCGATATATGACGGAAATTCTTCATTCGAGACTGACAGGATGACTCTCGCTGAAACGATCAAGGCCGACTACAAGGACATCGACAACATCTACACAGACGAGGAAGATCGAAAGTTCGGCATCCTTCTGAAAGGAATTCTGGACAGCAGAGAATATAAGCTCATCAAAGACACTTACTTCTACGGGAAGACACAGAATCAAATTGGAGAAGAGTTCGGCCTCTCCGGAGAACGTATAAGGCAGAAGAGAAACAGAGCCCAGATCATAGCTAAAAACGCATTACGCAAGCTGATCAAAGAGAACAAGTTCCAATATACTAATCATATCGGTGAATGCAATATGAATGTAATCTTTGGAGTCTGAGATAAATAGAGAGGAAACAGTCCGGAACATGATTCCCGTAAGAATTACAACAAAAGGAAAAGGTACTGATATGATGAAGATGTTCACCGTGGTCAGAAACTTTCTCGAACGATATTTCAAAGGCACTAAGAATGATCGCTTCTATCGACCGAAGTTCGCAGACAACATGGTCTCGCTATGGTATGGCTTGAGCGAGTGCGAACGTCAGATCGTTTTGGCTCTCGCTAGACGTGATGATCTAGTCGGCCTTGAAGATCTCCTACAGAAGATCGACGCTGCCGACGAAGCTAAAGAACTAGAAGAGAAAGAAGAATCTCTACAATAAACTTAAATTTTACACACCAAACTTAAAGGAGATTGACTATGAAGTCAATTATCGACAGAAAACAACTGAAGGACATGACGATCGACACTCGTAAGTTCAACGGTGCTCACGTCGCTTTCGTAAATGCTCGCAAGGAGTATCATGACGCTAAGCAGGCCTACAACAAGTTCAAGTCTTACAAGGTCATGCGCATGAACGCCAACACGATCCAGATGATCCAGAAACTCTACAAGAATCTGACTGCTGCTCGTAAGAAGTATCAGGAAGCTAAGCGCTACCTCAATCAGGCTGCGATCGCTACCTTCACGCTCACTGTCTCTTTGAAGATGAACAAGAAGGAAATCGGCGCACTCGGCGCAAAGTTGATTGAACTATACCGTTCGAGCGATACAAAGGATGATGAGCTCGTTGAGTTCAAGATCCACACTGATCGCAGAGGGAGGATTCTCTAATGGCTGACAAACTTCAAATGGTACAACTCAAGGTCTTCGATGAAGCGTGCAGACCCGAAGCTATCGAGAATGGCGACTGGATCGACTTGAAGGCTATGGAAGATGTCTTCATGGGCATGGGTGAATTCCGTCTCATTCCGCTCGGCGTAGCTATGAAGCTGCCCGCTGGTTATGAAGCGCATATCGCTCCGCGTTCTTCTACATTCAAGAACTACGGCATCATCATGACCAACTCGGTCGGCGTCGTAGACAACAGCTACTGCGGTCCTAACGACATGTGGAAGTTCCCTGCCTTCAAGCTAGGCTCTGGAATCAAGGGCCCGCTCATCAAGAAGGGCGAACGAATCTGTCAGTTCCGCATCATCAAGAAACAGCCTAAGATTGTCTTCGAAGATTCTACCCTAGAAGATCAGAAGGATCGCGGCGGATTCGGTAGCACGGGAGTCTAAGTATGTCGATTCAAGTCGTAAACAACAATGAATTCCACGGCATCTGTACCGAAGAGGGAATCTACGGAATGACCGTTGAAGTCCTGAAGTACCCAACTTCAATGGACTGGCAGTGGGTCAAGTTCCTTGCTCTCAACACGATCGGCAAGAACTACATTCCAGATGACGGAAAGCCTCTCAGTGATGAGCTCAAAGTCAGATATCTGACTTCTGAACACTCGCCGATCCGCTATCTCCAGTTTATCATCCGTATGCATATCCCGTACTGCGACTCTGTATGCTTCTGCCGTCATCACACTGGCGTAGAGCATTACGTCCAGTCACAGCGAAACGATAGGCAGGACAAGTATGACCGCTATAAGGAACCGCAGGGACACTATGTCACACACGTGATGGTCATCAACGCAGCTGAGCTGATGTTCATGGCTAGAAAGCGTCTCTGCAACATGGCTTCTCCGAACGCAAGAAAGATCATGGAGATGATCAAGATGGCTGTACTCAGCACTAACAAAGAGTTCGCAAGTGTCTTGGTCAAGAACTGTGAATATCTTCACAAGTGTCCCGAATTCAAGCCATGCGGCTACTGGAAGGTGCAATCTGATCTCCGTGGACTCCCTGAAGATCCAGACAAGAAGGATGATAAATAGATCGTATGACCGCATTTATCACAGTTCTTGGTTTCATCGGTGCAGCATGTTTCGCACTCTGCACGGCCTAGAATTTTTCAAGAGGACAGATTATTAGATAGCCTATAATTTGCCGAGTGCTCGTAACACTCGGCTAACTCTTGTATAAATAATATGTCAATTATAACAATCCAGAAAAAGCGATAAAAACTAAATTAGAATTGTATGGAAATCTTTACGATAGAGAAAAGCATATAGCTACTTTTAGAAAGAAATACGGAGTCGATTTTTATACACAAACTGATGAATTTAAAGAGAAAGTTAGAAATAGTATATCAAAATTCGGTGTATTATGGCCGTCCCAATTAGAAATAAGCGCAGAGAATTCTAAAAATACGTGCATTAAGAAGTATGGAGTGCCGTTTGTTGGTCAAGTACCAGAAATAAGAGAGAAGATAGTAAAAACATGCATAGACAAATATGGTGTACCTTTTGCGCCATCACATTTTGCGCCAGCTAGGAGTATTTTGGAAAATAAAGTATTAGAATTCTTAGATACACTGTCAGTAGAATATGTTACAAATAATAGGACTTTGCTTCATGGAAAAGAGATAGATATATACTTTCCAGAATTGAAGAAGGCTATAGAGGTACAGGGTACATACTGGCATGCCGATCCTAGAATATATGAAGCCACTTACTATAACAAAGCTAAAAATATGTATGCTTCTGATATTTGGGAATATGATGCAAAGAAAGCAGAAAGTATAAATAAGCTTGGAATTACTATATTTTATCTATGGGAAATAGACTGGGATAGTAATAACGATAAAGTTAAAACTGAACTGAAGGAATTTTTACAAAATGGATAATTTTTTCTTTATTATAGGGTTGACATCGGCATTATGCTTCGGATTGTGCACTCTTCCACAGATCCTAAGAGTATTGAAGAGAAAGAGTACGGCTGACATCAGCCTGCTCTTTATTCTTTTGTCTCTCGGCGGAAATCTGTGTAGCGCGACTTACATCTTCTACACTAACTGGGTCTCTGGCTACTGGCAGATTCCTCAGTACTTCAACTACACTATCGCAACTACGCTTGTTGTCACGCTGCTATGCTTGAAGATCAAGTATGACAAGGAACAGATCAAGGAGTCTTTCCATCGTTCGATCTCAGAGATCCAGCGCAAATACTACAAGTGGCAATATGAGCTATATCAGAATAGAGAGAAGGTCTGGACTACTGCACTCTTGGGTCTTATGTTCGTAGGCACTATTCTCTATCTCTATCTAACCTGAGTTTCCTTTATGGTTGGGTGACGGCGCAGGGTCAAATCTGCGCCGTTTTTGTGTATAAATATCAATATGAAAGATGAGAAACTGAGCGATAACTTTAGCCTTTCTGAGTTTTCTAAGGGCGAATTGACGAGCTACCAAGTCGATCTGCTGAGAATTCTTGCAGGTGAGCTGCAGGTCGTCAGAAATCGACTTCAGGAGTTCAAGGCTGGAATGAAGCCCGTCTGCATCGTGATCACGTCAGGCGTCAGAACTAAAGCCGACTATGATCGTCTCGTAAAGAAGGGCTACAATCCGAGCAAGACTTCTGACCACTTCTGCGGGTATCAGATCGATGGAACTCCTACGCTGGGTGCAGCAGACATTCAGGTCTACAACTGCTCGATGTCTACTAAGCAGATCGCACTATACATCAAACAGCTCGTCTTGAGCTACGATGTGAACTTCGGTCAGGTAATCTACGAGAAGAACCCTGCGACTGGCGCTGAGTGGATCCATCTGGGCAACGATCCCGAACTAATCTTCAAGAAGGGCATCACTGTCAAGAGAAGCAAGTTCTTGATGAGCTTGGACAACGGCAAGACTTACAAGGAGCTAAAATGATGGTATTGGGAATTCTCATAGGCATAGCGATCTTGTATCTGGCACTTCTCGTGGCTTGTATAGTGAAGTGCGTCAAGAAGTCTGACAAGCAGTTCAGGATAGTCGATTCGATTTTTGATAGGGAGAAGAATAATGGCTAAGAAGCTAGCTATCGCCGTGAACGGCGGAGGAATGCTAGAGTCTAAATTGCTCAACGAAGTATTTGATGTGTATGATCCAAATTATGGTAAAATGGCTGATATTATAAACAACCCAAATCCTAATAGTGAAGTATATACAGAAGAACATCACATAATTCCTCAATTCTTTTACAGAATGAATAATATCCAAATTGATAATTCTCCTGTAAACTTAGTACGTCTTTCTCTCAAAAATCATTTTCTTGTTCACTATTATGCTGCAAAATGCGCAAAAGAGAAATATAAATCTAGATTATGGTTTTCTGTTATAAGGACTTTGGGAAACTTTAAGATAAAAGGCTGGGAAGAACAGATAGATTCAATTTCTGAGAAAATAGCAGAGATTAAGCTTGAAGCGAATAAAGGTCATTCACGCTTAATGACCCCAGAAGCAAGAAGACATCTATCTGAGTTAAATAAAGGCGAAAGACATCCTAAATACGGTACACATCATTCAGAACATACTAAAATGCTAATAAGCATATCACAGAAAGGCAAGATAATTCCTATTGAAGAGCGTATTAGAATAAGTAATGCGCTAAAAGGCAATGTGCATCACACGGATCGAGAAAAAGAACTATCGAGAAAAGCTTCTATCGCTTTTATAAAACCAGCAAAAGAGGCATATCAGAAATACAAAAGTGGTGGAGGAGAATTGCGCTGGAATCAATTTCAGAAGGAATTTGCTAGAGGAGAATTAAAATGAAGAAGTTGGCAATAAGTGTTAATGGAGGTGGGATGTTGGGCTGCGGTCCGCTGCAGTTCATGTGCAGGCTAGAGTCCGATCTTGGAAAGAAGCTCTGCGACAAGAGCTTCGCCTACGGTGGAACATCTACAGGATCTATCATCGCTGCAGGACTCTGCGAGGGAAAGTCTGCTCAGGAGCTCATGGATCTCTACAAGGGCAACCTGAAGAAGATCTTCGACAAGTACTCTTGGTATAAGAGACTCAATCTCAAGTGCCCGACCTATGACAACAGCAACCTCAAGAAGATTCTAAGGAACGAGTTCAGAGGAATCATCAGAGACGCTAAGAAGGCTCTGAGAGGCGAATTTGGTGGTTACATCAAGGACTGGGACAAGCCAATCTTCATTCCGACGACTCACATGAACGGCAAATCGGTAGAGAAGGTCTGGGACATGGGTGACGGCGACATCGAGAAGTGGTTCGCCATCCTCACCAGCTGCTCTGCTCCTACCTACTTCGACGTAGTGATGGACGGAAAGGAGTCTTACTGCGACGGCGGCATGTGGGCAAACGATCCTATTATGGTTCTTGAGTCAGGTCTCAAAGCTAAGGGCTTCACCAACTTCAAGATCCTAACGTTCAACACCGGAATGGACACTCCGAACACTGCATCTGGCAACATGACTCAACTTGGCTGGCTAGAATATATTCTCGACGAATGGGTCGCTAGATCTGGTAAGTCAAACTACTTCGAGTGCTGCGCTAACATAGGAAAGGAGAACGTGTTCAGGGCTTCTCCAGAACACAACAAGAAAATCAAAATGGACAAAGTCGATGACAAGACCGTGAATGAGGTCATCGAAATCTGGGACAAGTACTACGACTCTGTGAGAGACGAAGTGCTAGCCTTCATGAAGAGGTAATAAAATGGAAAAGTATAGAATCATCAAGACTGGTCTGAAGACTCAGAAAGAGTGCGACATCCTAGACGGAGTCTTCGGACAGCTGTCTGACGGTATGTGGGAGAACAGCCGAGCTGCTGGAGGCTATTGGCCATATATCGACGCTGAGGTCGTGAATGGCGAAGTCGTATTGAAGGTATCTACTGCTTATAGAAAGTATGATGAACCGACTAACAAGCTGCTCGATATGGACGATGTCTCTGTCAAGAAGTGGCTAGCTAAGAAGATCAAGCAGGTCATCAAAGAAGAGGGTCTAGACTGGAAGAGAGACAACGAAGACGAGACTGACTATCTTGACACTAAGTGGAGAAAGAGCAAGCAGCCTTCGACTGTAGCTGACTGCTACTATGTCTATGAAGTTCTCAAGGGCAGAAACGTAGCTAAGCATCAAGAGTACGCGAAGAAGATGAATATCTCGGATGCTCTGAAGACTCTCGATGACGCTAAGATCAAGTATGTGCAGCAAGAAGATGAGCCTTGGGAATCTGATCTAGACGAATCAGCTATCTCCTGGCCTCTGCTATCTGAAGCTGTGCTGACTCCTGAGCAGAAGGTAGCAAAGAGACTTCGTGCAAAGGCTCGCAGAGCGAAGGCGAAGATCGAAAATCAGCCACAGTACTTCAGAATCTTCCAGAAGATGGGAGATCTTGGACATGGATGGTGGAGAGAAGGAAAGCCTGAGCCTCCCGAGTACAGAGCATATCCGAACAAGAAACAAGCTCAGGAAGCTCTGAGAGGCTTGGACTGGAATGTTCTCGAACGCGGCGGATCACTCAAGTGGGACCCAGGTGACGAGACAGGCTTCGGTTGGAGAATCGAAATGACTGAGCCTAGATGCATCAACCTCGATGTGCTGAAGCTTCTGGACGCAGACCTTGCAAAGGGCTACAAGGAAAGCATCCATAGCAGATATGATCTAGACTAGCCGTTAGGATCGATCAATCTTTTCTCGAAATACTCAGGCAGGTATTTCGAGAATTTTTTGTGTTGGAAAGTGAACGAAGCATCGAGGACGAAAGTTTCTGCGTAGTCTTCATGGCTTCTCACAGAACGGCCGCTCGCCTGAAGCAGTTTCTGCCACATCTTGTTCGAGTACCATAGCGGCACTTCCTCTGACAGCGTCTTGGTTCTGAGGTTGCCCAGAGATTCCCACGGAAGCTTGACGATGATCTGGAATGTAGACAGGTCGTCGTGCAGGTCGATACCTTCTGTCATCGAAGACGACACGAGAACTGAGTCCTTGCTGACATAGTGCTCTTCAAGAATATCTTCATTTCTAACTTCGTCCAGTCGCACCAGAATGCGAGAGTCGTGGAGATGCTCCTTGATGTATTTCGAGATCTTCATGTTTCCCGTATGAATGATGCCACGCTGACCCTTGTGCTGGTCCATGATGTATTTGACGGACTTCACAATATTCGCCATGTTCGACTCATCCTGCAGATCCTTGTAGTTGGTGTTGCAGTTGCCGAGCACTACGATGGGCGCTTTTCTCGGATCGAAAGTTGATTCGACATCTACGAAGCAGCACTGGTCTGGACGGATTCCGAGACTGTTAGCGAAGTTAGAGAGATTCAGAATGGTAGCAGACATGAAGATGATCTTGTCAGCGAGGCCATCGAAATACTTCTTGAAGATCCAGTCCACGTTCACGGGAACGATGTCCAGACGACGTTCTTTCTTGTCCCAGTTGTAGACCCAAGAGTCCGTCTCGTCGCTGTCTTGGTATGCGTCGATCTTTACGATCGTTTCCAGAATCTCACGCTTGTGCTTGTACTTAGACTTGCGTTGATCTGCCGCATCTTCCATCGCTTTCTTTACCTTGCTGTCCACGACTCTCTTCTGCTGATCGAGCTCGTACTCGATCATCTCTTTTGCGATACTATGTGCAAGGTTCTTACAGATGTTGATGTATTTCTCCATCTTGGCAGTCGGCTTAGAGGAGGACTCGAAGTCACAGTGCTTGATGTAGTGGAGATCTTCGCTGCTCAATCTCTTCTCGGCTTCGAAAGCCTTGATCATCTTGTCGGCGCTGAAGCTGATCGTTCCGACATCGACGAGGAAATCTTCGAGGAGATGAGCTTCGTCAATGATCATCACGTCTCGCTTGACCTGTTCTCCCTTCGGCGCAACAGCCGATCTCATGATGGAAGTGTTAGCGAGGAAGACCTTAGAGTCGAACGCCTTCTTTAACGTGTTGTAGTACGGGCACATGTCGTTGATCTTGCAATAACGCTTGATGCCGATAGAAGTAGAGTCTGTTCCCTGACATGGACCTCTGTCGCACTTGACGTTGTCGTTAACTGCACAGTCGTAGTTCTGCATGCCCTTTAGCATCTGGATAGGGAACTTGTCTTTGAAGTCTCTCCAGTACTGATCCTGCAGGGCTTTGTTGGTCACGACGATGTAGCTCGAGTTAGCCAACATAGATTCATAGATTGCGATACCAGACTTTCCAGAGCCCGTAGGCATCTGAGCTACAATATACTTCTTGTCGGTACCAGCCACAGTGTCCAGGAACTTTTGCTGCTCTGGACGGATTTTTTCATAAGGGAATTGAAAGTTCATGTTCAAAATTTAGTAATCTTTTGGTCATTCTAAATTGTTTTAGACAAATTTTACTATTATTGTTCATAAGGAGAGCGCAACACAAAGCGCTAATTTACAATGAAGCAAAGAAAAAGAATCCTATTGGTCGATCTGGCCAACATGGCAATTCGCACTGGTTGCAAGTGCTATAGGGACGATCCGACCGACACGACATATAATAACTGGAAGTGCGAAATTCTAGAAAATCTCGCAACTCTAGTGCAGAAGACTGAAGCTAACTCAGTGATTCTCTGTCAGGAAGGAAAGAAAAACTGGAGATACGACATCTTCGACGCTTACAAGTCGAACCGCAAAGAGGCTAAGGCGAAAGCTAAGCTAGACTTCGACACGTTCTATCCTGTAGCAGATGCGTTCTGTGAGAAACTCCGTCAATACATTCCGAACATCTATCAGCTAAAGGTTGAAGGTTCTGAGGGTGACGATCTCGTCGCTGTCTTGACCAAGAATCTCACGCCCAAGTACGAAGTGATCTGCGTATCGACAGACAGAGACTTCTACCAGCTCTTGAAATACGAAGGCTACAAGCAGTACCATCCTATCAAGCGCCAGTTCATTCACGTCGTGAATCCGGAACGCTACCTTCTCGAAAAAGTCGTAGTGGGAGACAAGGGTGACGGCATTCCTCACATCAAGCCGAGAGTCTCCACAAAGACGGCAGCAGAGATCGTAGAGCATGGTCTCGAAGACTGGCTGAATGAACAGACGGATGAAGTGAAAGCGAACTTCGAGCGCAACAAGAAGCTCATCGACTTCGACTACATTCCAGTTCACGTCCAGCTCAAGATCATGGAAGAGTTCAAGAAACTTCGTTTCAGCAGCATGAGCATGCGAGACATGTCAGAGTTCCTGATGGCTGCGGGTCTCGCTAACAAGTTCGACAAGGTGCCAGAATACGCTAACACGTTCATCAGACTGGAGAGAATCGATGTGTAACAATCCTAAGAAGTTCAACCGTTTCTATGTCGATGTGCTCAACTCTCTAAAGAAGTACTCGACCTGCTCCAGACTCCAAGTCGCAGCGATCTTGGTGAAGGACTCTAGAATTCTCAGCTCTGGCTACAACGGCGTCGCTAAGGGCTGCACCGAGTGCAACAAGATCTACAAGAGAACTCCTGACGGCAGGATCACTTGGAACAGCGCTCTCACGCGTCAGACCAGGTTCTTGACAGAGGAAGAGTATCGCAAAGAGCATCACGAGTTCGCAGACAAGTACGAGATTCACGCAGAGATGAACTGCTTGGGCTTCGCACTGAAGAACAACACAGACATCACTGGAGCACAGCTGTACCTGACTACCAGTCCCTGTCTGAACTGCTGCAAGCTCATTATCACTTCTGGGATCAAGGAAGTGTACTACATCGAGGAGTATGATGATCGAAAAGGCATCGAGTATCTGCTTCAAAATGGCGTAATCTGCGAGAAAATCGAGCTTTAAGCGACAAAATCAGGGTAAAGTGCCCTGATTTTCTTGTGTTTGGTTTGTATAAATAATAGGTACAAAGAGTTTAAGGAGCTGTAAAATGGCTGAACACAAGAAACTTTTGAATGAAGCGTATCTCAGCGACGTCACATCTAACAGAGACAACGAGTCTAAGTCTCTGTACATCGAGGGCGTCTTCATGGGCGCTGGAAAGAAGAACAGAAACGGTAGAACCTATCCGCGTGAATTGATCGAACGTGAAGTCATGTCCCTGAACAAGCTGATCAACAGCAACGAGTGCCTTGGTGAGCTTGAGCACCCGGAATATGCAAAGGTGAACTCCAAGGAAGCAGCAATCAAGATCTGCTCTCTCCGCATGGACGAGGACTTCGCTATCGGTAAGGCTAAGGTTCTTGAGTATATGCCGAACGGCAAGATGCTCGCTGGTCTTCTCGGCGACGTGAGAATGGGCGTTTCCTCTAGAGGCGTTGGCGACGTGAACGAAGATACTGGTATCGTAGAGTCTAACTTCCACTTGATCACCATTGACGCCGTTCTCGGTCCTTCATGTCCGGACGCTTACGTCAACGCAGTGAACGAGTCCTATGAGTGGGTCTTGAACGAGTCCACTGGTCTCTACATCGAGAAGCGCATTCAGCACACACCTGAAGAGGCTATCAAGACGCTTGAGCCTGCTAAGGAAGCTTTCGACAAGAAGCTTGACGCTGGCGGATCTAAGGCTGTCGCAGAGGCATTCAAGGAATTCTTCGAAGTCTATAGACACATCTAATCTGGAGAACTTATGAGAATAGAGGAAGCACTTGAGATAATCGACGAGAGCGGTCTCGTAGTTGAGCGCGAGATGACTCCAGAGCAGAGAGAAGCTGCTAAGAGACGCAGACAGCTTAGAAGAGCTGAGAAGAGCGGAGCTCCAGTCAACGCTGGAACCTTCGCCGTGATTCTCGGAAACGGCTATCCGACTCCAGAGTTCTTCAGCGATCACGACCCAGTCGGAACTTCTGACCAAGTTCTCAAGACGATCGACATGAATCGACACAAGTCTAGATCGGCTGAGGTTCTTGGATTCTATCCCACTAGAAAGAAAGCGAGAGAAGTCGCACTATCGGTGATGGAGAGAATTCTGAAGATGCAGAAGACGGCATACGGAATAGAGTACAGCTGTCCTACACCTATGGTAGTCAACGTAGTGGAAGACAACAAGAAGTGGTCAAGCGGCATATCTGGCCCGGGCGACTACGGATATATCTATCGCAAGGACGATGAGATATACGACGAAGTCCTAAAGCTGCGTTACAGTAAGCTGGATGAGATGAGACAGAAGGAAGCAGAGAAGGAGAGATCTGGATCTAGAGACGACGGCTGGGCTACTAACCGCAACAATCCGGACTCACCAATCTTCAAGAACGTCTTCGCACATCACTAAATTTTCAGAAAAATCTAAAATCCTGGGTTTAGAAATACTCAGGATTTTCTTAAATTTGAAATATCAAAGAGGAAATCATGAACTACGAACTACTAAAGGCCGCCATCCAAAAGAAAGTTCAGGAAGAGATTGTAAAGCAATCTGCCAAATTCATCAACGAATTCCGATTCCATGACAGCGATGATCCGACCGACGTGATCGCAGAGTTCGATCTTAACTACAGCAAGTCAACGTATGCAGTTATCCGTGCTGTGCTTGAGGGCGTCAGAGACGGAATCAACACGGCTGGCGATAGGGCTTTCGATAAGTGCATCTCTAATGCTGTAGCAAACGGCGACCTTTCAGAAGAACGCGCAGACATCGTTTCGAACGAGTACAAGAGCTACGAGAACATGAATATCGAAGGCATCGTTGACAACTACTTTAACCCAGAAATCCCGAGGATTGAATAATGGAAATCGAGAAGGCACTACAGATCATAGAATCTAGCAACCTCAAAGCAACTAAGTCTCCTGAACAGATCGCACGTCGTCGCTGGAGGGCTAAAGTCCGCAGAGCACAGAAGAAGACTCCTGAGCTCATGGCTAAGCTCAACAAGATGTATGATCGAGTCATCGACTTCGATCAAGCTCTCGATGCACCTTGGATCAGCCGTGCTCTCGCTAACGAAGACTACAAGTCCGTTAAGGAAGAGAAAGAGCGCATCAACAAGCTCTACAAGAAGGATGTCGCAGAGCCGTTCGATGCGATGGCCGACGATCTCTATCGCGCTATCGATCACAACAAGGACTCTGAGCTGTTCAAGCTTCTCTCGAAGATGTGCCGAAAGCTAGAAGGAATCCAGTTCTTCCACAGCGGCGCTTGCCCTGAGACTGAACGTATGAGAGACATCAACTGGGTATAATTTTTATTATATTTTAGTAGATGAAAAGAATTTTCGAGTTCATAACAAAAATCATGGAAGCAGACCCGATAGATGTCGTGGTCTGGTTCTTTATTTGTCTAGGATCTATGGCTATATTCCTGATCGGCTTGAAGATGTTCATCACCGCAATTGGAGGAACGAATGGATAGAGCAAGAGAAGAGTATGAAGTGATGAAGGAATTCTTCATCCGCATGAGCAACGACTACAAGTATGACCTGATCGTTAACGAGAGCAACAAGACTCTTACGCTGAAGGTCGTGGATAGCGGTCACATTCTGACATTCTCCTATATCTTCGGAAATTCTAAGATCTTCGTGGTGGATGAATGGGACGCCATGACAACTTTGAACACAACTAACTTACAGTATCTTCCCACTGACATCACATTCCGTGTATCGAAGTGGAGAAAGATGATCTCGGAAAAATCATGACACTAGATTCTTTTATACTCTGGAAGTTCAAGCGTCTAGAGGGCCGTTTGAAGGGCTTTAGATCTTCCGACATGTATCTGACGAAAATCGATCATGGGCTTGAGCAATACGAACTGTCTTACGACATCAAGACCAACACGGCGAAGCTTACGAATGCGTTCGATGGACACACTATGTTCGAATGCAGCTTCAAAGAACTAGAGCAGTATCTGAGCAAACTGGGACTGCTGGTTGAGCGTGACATGAGTGAGCGACACTCTAGCTCTGCCGTCCCTATGGAGTTCAATTTGTAAATCTTTTCTTTACATAGTTTACAAAACTGCACAAAATTACTATAATTAACTAAACAAGGACCTACAACTATGTTAAAAAGAACTAGACAAACTTTCATCACTTCCGACTTGCATTTCGGACATCCCAACATTTGCAGATTCTGCAATCGTCCGTATGCGATGCAAGCACCGAACCGAAATCCCGCTAACATTCCGCTCTTGAAGCAGATGGAAGAGGATATTCTCAGCGTTTTCGACAAGCTGCCTGCCGACTGTGACATCTGGAACTTGGGAGACGTTTTCTTCTTCCAGGGCAAACCCTCCGATGCTCCAATCGAAGAGTACCGCAGAATCGTAGCTCGCATGAAGGGCGTAGCTAAAGGTCGTCGACTCTTCATGGTCAAGGGAAATCACGACGAACTCTACACTAGCATCTATCGTGGTCTTGGCTTCACCGAAGTCTACGACACTCCAGTCATCTTAGAAGACAAGTGGATCCTGTCTCACGAACCGGTATGGATTGAGCCGGGCTCACACTTCGTCAACCTCTACGGCCACACTCATGACCTCGTCATTCCTGATGACTACTTCTGCTATGATCAGGAGAACTACGCTAAGGATGTGCGTTCTGGAATCGTTCCAGAAATGAAGTGGCCTGAACGAAAGACAGATTTGAAGAACTACAACAACGTGTGCCTTGATCACTGGCACGGAATTCCTGAATGGAAAGGAGATACACTACATGTCGACGAACAACACAAAATCTGGTAGCCCAACAACTGGCATCGGCCTCGTAGGCCTTTGGACAATTCTCGCTACTGTCTTCCACTTTGCTGGCTTTGGCGCTTTCGCTGAATGGCCTGTAATCGCATGGCCGTGGCACTGGTCTTGCTTCTGCATCGCTATCTGGTGGAGCGCAATCATAGCTCTGATCATCTCAGCTATTGCTCTCTACTACATCATCAAGGTACTTCGAGAGAAAAAGAAGTCCGAAGAGGCAAAGAAGCGGATGGATGTCGCAAAGCTCGCTGCTATGGGTCGATTCGAGGAAGCCCGTCAATTGGCTAAGAAAAATTGGCCGAACGGCGTTCCAGAAAAAGTCATGAAGCACATCGAAGAACTTGAAAAGGGCTGCACGGATGAAAGTAACGCTTCCTGATCTGACTACAATCGAATGCACCGTGGATGAGTATGAAGAACTCATCGCACGAGGGCTAGTCGGAAAGAAGCTCGATGATCTGAAGGTGGAATTCGAGGGACAGGACGGCGAGAAGATCGTCATTCCGTCTCCTAAAAAGAAGCCATATCAGAACTGGCCTGGAACCGTAGCTCTCTATGGCTGTGAGATTCCAATGCTGGATCCGTTAGATCCGTTCAAAGAGAATCTCAGCTTCCAGTATGATCCGACTAAACTGAACGCAACTGTACTTGACACTAACAATGAACAAAAGGACAAATCCGATGACAAAAGAAAACAAGACCGTAAAGATCCTCGCAATTCACACTAAGGGGACGAACACTTTCCATAAGCTCGCTTGGTGGAATATCGCAAAGGTGAACCTCAAGGACGTGGAGTACATCGTGACCCACGAAGGAAAGGGCGTCGCTACTGCATTCTTCAAGCTTGATCGCGACAAGAACGGCAACTACAAGACCAACATCTGGAAGGGTGTATCGAGCAAGAATCCTTACATGACGATCGTTCTCCCTGACGGAACAAAGCGAGTGAACTTCGAAGCGTTCGCAACTTACGAAGAGCTCGTGGATGCACCGAAGAACCTTCCGAAGACCAAGCAGGGTCAGGCGAATCCGCTTCAGGTCTTCCAGTTCGATCTGAAGACGAAGGAACTTGTGCTTCCGAAGACCAAGTAATTCCGTATTATCTCCTGATACAGAAAGTTCCCGGGTTTACAAGACTCGGGAATTTTCTTATATTTAATAGTGAGGTATAACATGGAAGACGAATTAGGATCTGTATATGAGGAAAAGCCGAAGATCACTTGGAAGGAACTGTTCCTGAAACTGATCGAGACGCTAAAGAATCACAAAGGACCCGTACTGACGATCAAGATGCCGTTCTTTGGCTGTATGACTGCTGCCTTCTTGTCTCACTTCGTTGGCAACGGAATCGGCTGGAACATTCTGCACTTTTTCTGCTCGTGGTTCTATGTATCTTACAAGACTATCGAGTACCTAACTACACACTTCAACTAAAAGGAAACTATGAAAAGACTGGTAGTATATCGTGGCCTCCCGGGCTCTGGCAAGTCCACTTCTGCAAAGAAGCTTCAGGAATCGCTCATCCAACAGGGCGAAACTGTAGCTTACTACGAAGCAGACATGTACTGGATCGGCGAAGATGGACAGTATCACTTCGATCCGAAGAGACTCGGTGACGCGCACGCTTGGTGCCGCAACAAGGTTCGTGAAGCTTTGCGCAACTGCACTACTGTGATCGTCGCGAACACTAACCTCACAAAGAAGGAAATGGATCTCTGGCAGCAGATAGCAATGTCTGAGAACGCAAAGATGGAAGCATTCCATCTGAAGACCATGTTCGGAAACATCCACGGCGTTCCTGAAGAGGTCCTCGAAAGAATGAAGGGCAAGGAAATCGACTGGCCTGGAGAAATCGTAATTACTGCAATACAAAGGGACAAAAATGCGTAAGACTTATGTAAAGCCTACAATGGAAATCATCGACATGGGTAGCCACGAACAGCTCTTGGCTGGATCTGGAGACAATCCGTATTGGGAACCTCCCGAAGAGAAAGAAGGCTGTGAGACTCCGTGGTGGTGCCCGTAATGAGTGACTCCATGATGTCTGTATTTCCCGCAGAAGAGCTCAAGCGGATGATCATGCACGTTGATCGATTCGACACGGACGTGGTCACCGACGAGAAGCTCAAAGCGGCAAAAGCAGAAGAGAAAGTGGAAGAGGTCACGGAACAGATCATCACTGAAAACTTATAAGGACCAACTATGAAAAGACGAATTATGCTTGACATGGACGGAGTGCTTTGCGACTTCGACCGAATGGTAGACGAGCACCAGATGAGAAAGCCGAACGGAAAGTGCGACTGGCAGAAGATCAGAAAAGAGATGGGTTCACAGTTCTGGTCTGAGATGGAATGGATGCCGCATGGCGAAGAGTTCTATGAAGCTGTCAAGAAGTTCTGTCAAGAGCATGGACTGACGCTCGGAATCTGCTCAGCTATCTTCCTTAAGTGTGGAGTGGATGGCAAGGAAGAGTGGCTCTCTTACCACTGTCCGGACGTGAAGGCAGAAGATATTATCATCGCGGACAAGGGAATCAACAAGTGGCGACATCTTCAGGACTCCGACATCCTGATCGACGACAACAAGGACAACGTCGATCTCCATATCAAGGCGCATCCAGACTCTCGTGGCATCGTGTTCAAGGACGCTAAGTCTGCATTGATTCATCTGGATATGATCCTCTCTGATGACAGAGAATTCGACAAATTGTGCGAAGATCACGACAAAATGCTGGAAAATTCTTAGTTTCTCTATTTACAAATAGGCCGAAAATGCCTATATTGTAGATGTAACTTCAACAAGGACCACTACTATGAAAACTCCGATGTTCGCATTTCTCTTAAGGGAACACCTCAAGATCAGCATCGATCGTGCGAATAAGCTCGCTTCCGTATTGACTGAAGAGACTCTCCGCTGCATGACGTATGAGCTCGAAGAACAGAAGAAGTTCTTCCTTGAACGCGAAAAGGCTCTCAAAGAGGAAATCGAAAAGGTGAATAGCGAACCGCTCCGAGACATGATCAAGCGCATCGCTGCGGAGACCGTAGGAGAGGAAGTCCGCAACAACCTCACGGTCACAAAGGACATCGACTACGATGGCTTTGAACGCATCTCTACTCAATGGAACGGAACGGAATTTTAGAGGAACTATCATGAACTACTTAACTCTTGAAAAGTGCTTAGAATATGCAGATCTTGGCTGGCTCGACAAGCACGAGTCTGCTGACGGAAAGCTTGTCGGCTTTAAGTACTCACGACAGACCGTCTATGATGGCGCTTGGGACGAGATCACTCTCCAGTGCCGTGGAATCGTGTTCGATAAGTCTACTGGCGACATCATCGCTCATCCGTTCAACAAGTTCTTCAACTATGAAGAGATCTACGACGTGACAACTAATGACGGCTACATGCGTCTCACTAAGCTCGGAGAAACTCTCACGAGACTGAGACACGGCTTTGAGCCGAACATCACGAAGGACTTCCGTGCTATGGACAAGCTTGACGGCTCGCTGGGCATCTTGTTCTACTACGAAGACAAGTGGATCATCAAGACTGCAGGCTCCTTCGATTCTGATCAGGCTAAGTGGGCTCAGAACTGGTTCGACACTAAGATTGACGACGAGCGCAAGGAATTGCACTTGGACAAGTACTGGACTTACTGCTTCGAGATCATCTCAAACGAAGACCCGCACGTATGTCACTACGACTACGAGGGCTTGGTTCTGTTGGGATTCTTTGACGAGAATCACACAGAGGGAGAGATGGTTGACATCGCAGAGCTCGCTTACAAGCTGGACATCCGTTACTCGGAGATGATCTACTTCGACTCGATGGAGAAGATGATAGCGCAGGCTAAGAAGCTCGACGTGGATCACGAGGGCTTCGTAGTGACCTTCTCGTCTGGGTTCAAGATGAAGATCAAGGGCATAGAATATCTTGAGAAGTTCAAGATGATGTCTGCGATCTCCAAGAAGGATGTGCGTGCTCACTTCGACACGGAAGCGCTGGTAGTAGAACCGACTTACATGATGCAGATTCCGGAAGAACTCTGGAAGATCCGTAAGTATGGAGAAGATCTACAAGAGAAGTGCTACGACATCAAGATGCGTGCACTCGGCGCTCACTCCATGATCACTGGATTGGAAGGCCGCGAGCGCTACGAGAAGGCTGTGCAAATCATTGGCAAGAGATACGCTTGCCTAGCAATCAACTTGGCGACTGGAAGGAAGATCAACGATCTCGTCTTCAAGTTCGCAGTAGAAGAACTCAAATCGAAAGGAGATGACGATGACAATGACGAATAAGAGAAAGACTACTGAACTCCATCCCTACTCTGTAGCTCGATGGAATGGACAGCCCTTCCATCCTGACTATGTCTGGAATGCTGGAAACGAGTATGCGAACGAGGTCACAAAATTGCCGTTCAGCAAAGATGTGAGGGTTATCGGGTACTCTGACGGTAAGTGGATCTTGACTAGCGGCACCTCAAAGGTCACCGTCGTCAAGGTAGACTATGTCGGCATCCACGCTGACAATCTGCCGAGACGCATGTTCAACCGTGAACTCATGAACTGGCTGCTCGAACACAAGGGCGTAAAGATCACTAAGACTGGTTGGGTTTCTATGATCCATCAGTACCAGATCAAAGACGAGAACGACTATGTCGAAGCTGGCGTTTTAGTCCGTCCGAACGGAAGCACTGAACTCGTCCAGCCGACGATCGATCTTTTGTAAGAGGTAAAACATGGCACTAGCACTAATTAAAACTAACAAGAAGCTCACCAGAGAACAGATCAAGCAGATCAAGGAAATCATCCCTGATGCAGTATTTCCGAAGCACTTGTACTCGTATCATCTCAAGAGCGAGTCCTGTGATGACTACTACGGTACAGACACTAGGAAGCTAGACGCTATCCAGTTCATGAAAGAGTATGCAACTGGCGAGTACGAAGGTTGGATGTCCGACGAAGGAATGAAGGAATCGGAAATTCCGTACTGCGACTTCAACTGCGAAGAGATCTTGTAAAATAAAGTTTACTATTTACAGATCCGCAAAAGTTTTCTATATTGTGGTACAACAAAACGAGAGATGGTCACAGCAATTTTTTATGCATGGTTCGCACAATCAAATTCCATCTCGTTAACTTTGAACCGAAGGAAGTAACTCAAATGTCATTCTATTCCGATATGGAAAAGATCCTCAAGAAGAACAAGACTCTCACCGAGAACGGTGGTGTCGGTTATGAAACCTCTGGCCACGCACTCGTGGACATGAACTACAAGGTAGCATCTTACCGCACTGCGGATGAAGGCACTATCTTGGCTGACTTCCTGAAGGCTTTCGCAGAAACCCCGGAACTCGCTGTCAAGTGGATGTTCTATGCGGGTGACGTTCGTGAAGGTCTCGGTGAACGTCGTCTGTTCAAGATCCTCGTCAAGAACGTCTTGCCGAAGTTCCCGCATCTCATCAAGTTCATTCCGGAGTACTCTCGTTGGGACATCGTGACTGAACTGCTCGGCACCGCTGTCGAGAAGGAAGTCGTTGAACTCATCAAGGAACAGCTCAAGGTAGATCTCGGCGCTATGAAGATGGGCAAGCCGATCACGCTGCTCGCTAAGTGGATGCCGTCTGTGAACACTTCCTCTAAGGAAACTGTCGCTAAGGCTAACAAGCTTTGCGCACTCCTCGGTATGAAGCCGGCGGAATATCGTAAGACTCTCTCCAAGCTTCGTGCTTACTCGAACGTGATCGAAGTCAAGCTCTGTAAGAACGAATGGAGCGACGTGAACTACGAAGCTGTTCCGTCTCAGGCTAACCTGAAGTACAAGGACGCGTTCCTCAAGCATGACGAAGCTCGTCGTCGTGAATTCCTCGGTAAGCTCACCAAGGGTGAAGCTAAGATCAACGCTTCTGCTGCTTTCCCGCACGAAGTGGTATACAAGTACCGCTCTCAGTCTGGAACCTACAGCTCTACCGTCGATCCGGCGCTCGAGGGTATGTGGAAGAACCTGAAGTCCATCGAGATGACCAAGCCGATGATCGTCGTTCGCGACGGCTCTGGCTCTATGGGATGCTCTGTGGGTGGCACTCGTGTCCATGCTCTCGACGTGGCAACTGCTCTCGCAATCTACTGCTCTGAGCACGCTGCTCCGGGCTTCGAGAACGAGTTCATCACCTTCGGTAACAAGCCGAAGCTCGTGAAGTTCGGTAAGAACATGACTCTTCGCGACAAGATGACCGTGGCTTACCACGAAGCTGACTGCTCCAACACTGACATCGAGGCCACTATGGATCTCATCCTTAGCACGGCCAAGAGCAATCACTTGAAGCAGGACCAGATCCCGGATGTGCTGATCATCTCCGACATGGAGTTCGACTCTGCAACTACTTGCTCTTGCTACAGCTGGCAGAGAACTTCCGTGAAGGATCTGCCGACCGTGTTCGAGTCTATCCGTCAGAAGTACAAGGCTGCAGGTTACGATCTGCCGGGCATGGTCTTCTGGAACGTCAACTCTCGCACCAACGCTGTTCCGCTTCAGGAGAACAAGTATGGTCTCAAGCTCCTCTCGGGCTTCAGCCAGAACGTGATCAACATGGCGCTCTCCAACAAGCTCGATCCGTTCGATGTCTTGAAGGAAACTCTGCTTTCCAAGCGCTATGAGGTCATCAAGTGAGTAAGAAACGTTACCGCTGCGAAGTCCTCATGGGCGGAGAAGCAGAAGTCTTCAAGCGCTATGGAAAGGACGAAGACGAAGTCCGTAGTGAACTTCAGGCATTCCTGAGAGAATCCTACGGGCACATCTTCCAGATCCAGTCCGTCGAGCTTGACAAGACGAAGACCGTAAAAGTATAAAACCTCCGATACGTTAGGAAGTCCGGGTTTACAAGAGCCCGGACTTTTTGTATATTTTGAACGTATGAAGTTAAGAACGTATTTGTTCACCGTAAGACTTAAAGCACATTTCGATTCCGAATGGCAGTTCAAGAATGTAGTGATAGAACACATGATCGATCTGAGAAGTGCTATGCGTGAACTAAGAAAGAGATTTTCAAATAACGATTTGTTTATTGTAGACAACGTATACTCAGAGGAAGAGCAAGTATGATCAAAATCAACTCGAAGTTCAAAGACTACTACGACAGCGCAATCGGATCCTTTCCTGACTCTGATGTAGTATACAACCGAACACCAGAGATCGTGAGCTATGATCCGAGAGAACTGCCTTCACTCGGCGAGGACTTCGATGGAAGGCTATCCACACTGAATATGAGGTAGAGGAATGAGGAACTGGTGGTTCTACTTAGGAATGTTCGTTGTTGTGAACGCAATGGATGCTCTCGTCAGACATTTCAGTGGTCTTGATAAATTGCCGACATCGGCAGCAGTAGTTATAGGCGTTGGCTCTGGTATAGTCGCTACACTTGCTTACATCTTAGCTAAGCTTGAAGATCGAGACAAGAAGGACAATGAGTAAGTTTTTCGAGACAAAAGACTGGGACGTGGACGTAAAGTTCGTGAAATTCTACATCAAGGGGATTCCGTTGACTGTGAGATTCACTGCGCATCGAACGATCAACAAGTGGCTGTGGAACTTCTACAAGTCGGACACTCTCACGTTCCATCACAACTACACTAATAGTAGAAAGAAGCTTATAAATTCAACGTTCGGAGAAAAAGAAGATCGCCGACTTCAGATCTTGGTCGACATCGAGATGCTGAAGATGAAGCTGAAGAACCTCCGATAGAAGGAAGAAAAACATGAAGAGAACAATGACTATCATCTGCATGCTCGCTTTTGCGGCATTTGCGAATGTACAGAGTGAATTCCTGCTTGCGCTGTCTGGTTATGACTGCGAACTCGTCAAGTGGGTAGAGAACGATTACGAAAGCGGAGAGCAGTTCAAGCACTACGCTAAGGTAGCTTGCACAGAGAAGTACCGCCTTCCGCTCAAGATCGCTGGGCTCAAGTTCCTGGACATTTCGAAGAGCTTGGCAGGAAAATTCATCTATACTTACGGAGAACAGTAAATTTACCCATTTACAAAACGTCTTGAAATTTCTATATTGACCATGTAAACTTCAACTAGGAGGCCTAAATGGTCGATAACTTCGAAATCATCAAGCGTCTTCTCTCGTTCGAGAGTGAGGGCGACTGCTACTACGTTCAACTTCTCCGTCGTCAATCTGACGACCCGATGATCGATGGAATTCCTGACCCTGCGTATCATGGCAACATGCACAGCCGCAGCATCAAGGACTACTTCATTACATCCATCGACCACTTGGAACAGCGCAAGGCAGACATCATCAAGCTCTGCCAGACGTTCAACGTGAGAGCTTACATCCGTCTGAACAAGCGAAACTACAAGCAGATCTCGCTCCACATGCTCAAGCATATCGCGGAACAGGAAATCTCTGGTCAGAGCTTCTCGTCTCCGTTCCATCTCGTGGCTTCTGCTGCTGGCATCGCTAACTGCGCTGGAAAGGGCAACAAGACTTGGATCGTGGACTGCGACGCTGAACATAAGCCGCACCTCGACAAGATCGAACAGCTCATCTTCGAATGCGAGCCGTATGCTAGCAGCAAGACTCCTCTAGCTCCTCTTCCGAGAATTCCGAGCAAGTCTGGCGTTCATATCATCCCGCATCCGTTCAACTGCAATGACTTCGAAAAGCTTTGGAATCAGTACGTGATCGTGAACGGCATTCCGGCTGCTATTCCTCAGTTCGAACGTGACCCCGAGTACACGCACTTCTCTCTCACTGGAAAGAATCTCAAGCGTCTTGACTGGTTCTCAGACTTCCATGACAGACATGGTGCAATCTTGGCGATCGACTTCAAGGACAAGAACAAGACTATCGTTCACATCAAGAACGACACTTATGACTTCGGCGTCTTTGAATCGTATTGGATGTCTAAGTGCTTGGCTAACAACTATCTGCTTGAAAAGCCAGACATTCACAAAGATAACCCTTGCGTTTTGTATTGTCCATAAATGGATAATGACTACCACTAGTTCTTGTATAAATAACATATAAGAACCTTCAAATATGTGGTAGTCTTTGAAAGTTCGATAAGAGCTTAAACGAGGAATCGTTTTCGCAGTGCAACGACTACCACAATAGTTGCACTGCGATTTTTTGTATAGGAGTCACTAGTGGTAGAGTGCAAAATCTGTAAAGAAACATTTGAGAATCTACGTTCTTTATCTAAACACTTAAAGAACGACCACAAAATAGATCAAAAGACCTATTATGACGAATATCTGAAAACCGAAAATGAGGGTATTTGTCAAAATTGCGGCAGAGAGACTAAATTCCGTAGATTCGATCAGGGATATAGAAATTACTGTTGTTCCGAATGTCAGCGTATTGGGGGAGTTAGAGCTTGGCGAAAAACTATGAATGAGAAGTATGATGGAGGTTACTTCATCGGAAGTCCAGAAGGACGCAAAATTATGAAGGAGAGATCTCTTGAGCACTACGGTACAGAGTATATCTGGCAAGCCGAGGAGGTTAAAAAGAAACGTTCTGAAACTATGCTTAAAAATCACGGAGTAGAGCATACTATGCAAAACCCTGAACTTAAAAAGATAGCTAAAGAACATCGAGAGGCTACTAATCTTAAAAGATATGGTGTAAAGCACAACTGGGCATCTAAGACACTACGAGAGATAGGACAATACAAAACCTGTAAAGAGAAATATGGAGTTTCAATTCCAGCAAAAGATCCGAGATTCCACAGAGGATTTAAGCATGGAAAATATAAAGCTCCTAATGGAAATTCATACGATAGCAGATGGGAATATTTGTATGAGCAATATCTTATAGAGTCTAATGTAAACTATATTTATCAATCAGATAGGACTTTCAAATGGTCCGATATTCACGGAATAGAGCATACTTATATACCAGATTTTCATATAACTGATACTGATAAATTGATCGAAATAAAAGGAGATCACTTCTTTGACTCTGATGGTAACTTCATAGATCCGTATGACAAAAGCGAAGAAGCTGCAGCTAATGCAAAGTTAAAATGGAAATGTATGATGGATGCTGGTGTTATAGTTCTTACATCCAAGGAGTTATTAGAACTTGGAATAAATCTCAGAAAATAGATTTACAAAAAAGAAAAAGTATCTATTTTTATTCATTATTACTAACGTACCGTAAGGAGTGAAAGATGGAAAGACAATATCCGAACCTTCCAGACACGCCGACAGAAGCAGATAGACGAAAGCTCATCAAGGCGAAGCTCGATGAACTCGTCAAGCCTATCGAGAACGTGAATGACGCTGTAGACTTCGCTTTTGAACTTCGTCTCTGCTTGAAGGAATGGCTCAAAGAGCACCACACCAGCGATCGCGGTTCGATCAACCGAAAAGATCCCGCGTGGAATCTCCTCAACAACCTTCAACAGGGCATCAAGTTCGCAGTGAACTCAAACACTTCTGACATCTCGCTAAGCTCTATGCTCGCTTTCAACGGAGAGCTGTGCGACCTGATCAGACGGTACTATGGAGGCGTAAAGTGACATTTCATGAATATGACGAAATGCACGAACGGTGCGAGATGTACAAGTCAAGGGCCGTAAAAGCGATCATCGACATCAAGGATCTGAACATCAATGAGCCGTATCTCAAGAACTGCTACATGTACCAGTCTGGTGACGATGAGCTGTATTACGTGATCGACCAAGACGGTTTCGAGTATGGAGGCAAACTTCCAATCTCCATCTTGGAACTCTACCTCGAAGGAAACGAAGAACTAGCTAAGACGAAGTACAAGGAGCTCTAACATTCTTATATTTGGAATGTGAAGATACTTGTTAGATACCCGATAGCCGATGCAGCTATGTATGACCTTCTTCAGAAGTACCCCTTCCTGAGGAAGCGTTTTTCTGATTATAGAGATGATCCGACACTCTGCTACAATACAGAGAAAGAGGACATCAGGAACAACTGGCTCAAAGCATGGGACGGTACAGGGTGGGAGAAACTCTGGAAAGTCTACTTTATGCCCAAGCTGTTCGAAGCCTACGACACATGGGACGACGAAAAGAAGCAGAACTTCCAGATCGTTGACACGAAGAGCAAGTATGGATCTCTCAGAATCTACACTTCGTTCGAACTGCCTGATGACATGGTGTTTATCCTAGAGTGGATGTCTGAGTTCATCTGTGAGCACTGCGGAAAAGAGTCGATCGACAATCACGGCCGCCAATACATCTACCAGAGTTCTGGCTGGATCACTAATCTCTGCGAGGACTGCTTTAAGTCGCTCTACAAGACTGAAGATATAGATTCTAGGAAGCGCTATGGCGACACGTTCGGCTATAAGCGCTGGATCGGAAACGGCTTCATCCTGAAAAAGTACAAGTACAACAAAGATCACACCTGGCTAGTGAACTACAGGACAGAATTTAATAAGGAACAACAAAATGAGCATTGATAATTACGCAGTAGAACGACTTGACGACATTCTTGATGAGATCGAAAATCTCGCAGACGATCAGATTGAAATCGAAGATGCAGTACACAGGGCTAGAGGCTATCTCAGAGATATTGAGAATTCAGACGATGACGATGATATGCTGGAACTTGATCCGTGCGATCTTCCGTCAGCAGACGTTCAAGACTTCAAGACTCGAGTTCTCGACGCTATTCCGTCTGGCGCTTCGATGAAGTTCCGAATGGATGTTGAAGAGATGCTCGAGAAGTTCAACGGAGTCTACTAATGAACGTGATCGAAGTCGAAGTAGAGTACAATCACGAGTACGAGAAGGACCGGTTGATCGAAGTGCTGATCCGGGAATTTCCTAATTCTGAGATCTACGTCAACACGGATCTCGTGCATGTGCCTGACGATAAATAATATGTGAGAAGAGAAGATAACAGCGGATTCTGGTATGACTTGGCAATCGGTGCCATGATCTTCGGAATTGTTGTCTGCACGACACTCATCGTCTTGCACAAAGTAAATTTTCTTTAACATAACTCTGGGTTTACAACGGCGCCAGAGTTTCTATATTGAACTAAAACAAGAGGACAACTTAAATGCCGCTTCTAATTGCAGCAACCGTAATCGTATTTTTCATCGCAGCCGCAGCAATCTATGCTATCTGGACTGGCTCAAGAATCAAGTCTGAACAGGAAGAACATTGCGCAGCAATGAACAATCCGTATCGAATCATTCTAGACGGATTCGACAAGTACAGAATCCAGCACTACGAGTTCAAAGGAAACGAGCCGACTGGATGGTCGTGGATGAACACTACCGAAGTCTTCACCGATCCAGATGACGCTAAGAAGAGATACTGCGAGCTCATGGCAGAGTTACGCTTCCGGTGCGAGAATGAGAAGCCGAAGGTTGACCCAAAGACCGATTTTTACCTAAACAATATCCGCATTCACAAGATCCTCGATATGTCTGACACCATCGAGCTGACAGACAAGATTCTCAAGAAGCTACGCGAGGAAAATGCACCTAAGCCGACAGAACTTCCTATCACCAAGACTAAAACTAGAGCGAAGCCGAAAGCTAAAGCCGAAGAACCTGAAGTAAAGAAGCCAGTCAGAAGGAGAAAGAAGACCGATGACTGAGAAAGAACTACTTCTCGCGCTATGGGAAGCTAGAAGCCTAAGATGCTCCGCAGAGTCCCAGAAGTTTCACGTACTGTCTTGCGCTAAGCTCGCTATCGGCGAAATCTCGGACTACAAAGAACTCCTCAAGAAGTCTGTCAAGTTCGGAAAGGCTGCAGGGAAGTGCATCAACAAAGCAATCAGCTTAGGAATGAAGGTACCGGATGAAAAAGAGAATCGAGATCGAGTTTGATGGCGCTGACTTCACTGACAAGCAGATGGCCGAGCTCAACAAAGCGCTCACACGAGCTATCTACAACATCAGCAACTTCTCAAATCCAAAGAAGGTCACGGTTGACGGAAACGTCTTCTGGTTGAGAACTAAGCCTCCATTTGTCGGCAAGATCGAAGGGAAATATCCCGTTCATCATGAAGAGCACATCGTGATGAATGTACCGAGATGGAAGAAAGATGAGTCCAGAACTCGCTAATCGTGCAACTATTCTAGCTGCTCAATACGCAGGAAGCAACAGCGCACAGCTGATATATCCACCGCTGACGGAATACTGGATCATCTGTGTAGGGTTTATCTTCCTGGTGTTGTTGATAGCAGTGGGATCATTCATTTTTGACAAAATAACTTTCAAAGAACAAGAACAAATCTGGCAAGAGGTACACTATGACAACAGAACAATGGGCGAAGAACGAAGTCGCAATCGCGATGGACAAGGAACGCAAGGCAGCTGAAAAAGACAAAGACAGTGTCGTTGGAGTCGGCTATGCAAACGCTTGCTACCAGTCTGCCCTCAAGGCATATCACTGCATGTGCGAAGACGATCACTCAGGCATGTCTTGGTCGATCACTGCGAACATTCTCATCCGTCTATTGAGAGAAGCTCCGCTCACTGCGATCGAGGAAGACGAAGACTGCTGGTCTGGGAAGGACTCGCTCAACGGTGACCAACAGTGTCTCCGCAGATTCTCTCTGTTCCGCAAAAAGATGCCCGATGGAACTTACAGCTATCACGACATCGATCTCGTATGCACTTGCTACGCTGAGAAGGATCACTTCTGCACTTGCACTTCTAAGAAGGGAGACGATATTGCAGAGAAGTTCTTCGGACCGCTGATCCAGTTCCCATACTACCCGTCACCTGACCGCTATCAGGTCCGCATGATCGAATTCGACAATCTCTGCGACGAGTATGGCAACGAGATCTGCTACGTGATCTCCGCTAAGTCTCCCTATGGCGAGACTAAGACTATCCATGACTTCTACGCTTTCACTGCAAAGGGTCCAAAGAAGCTCAAGGCCGCAGATGTCGAACCGAAGCTCTCAGAGAAGGATCAGCGAGACATGGCCGAAAAGCTCGCTTTCTCGGAATCTCGAAAATAATTTGAGATTTAGGGTTTACAACCTCAAAACATTTTCTAAATTATCGAACAACAATCAACTCAACAATCATCCAAAAGGAGATAAACTAAATGGAAAAGAAATTCGCGTTCAAAAACCTCAAGTTCTGGCAAAAGTGCCTCGTCGTTGGTGCTCTTCCAGCACTCATCCTCATCATCTGGTTTCTCGCGGAAAACGTGGGCTACAAGAACTCAACGGAAATCGTGATCAAGCAGAGCCCGTTTGGCGAGATGAGCTGCGTCGAAGGTCAGGGCTACTACTTCAAGGGCTTCTCGAAGACCTGGACGTTCCTCAAGGCTCGTTCCTTCTACTTCAACTCTTCGACAGAAAAGGTCGGAGGCAAGAACTGGGAAGGCGACGAAACGGATGAAGACGACATCGAAGTAACGCTGTCCCGTAACTCTAAGGCGTGGATCTCGGGCTACCTCATGTATGAACTTCCGTCTGACTGCTCTGTATTGCTACGACTCCGTGAAAAGCATCACACCGATGATGAAATCAAGCACAACCTCGTCCGTAACGCTGTGATGTCCGGTATCGCTAAGACTGCTCCGATGTTCACCGCAGAAGCTGCAAAGGTCACCAACTTGGCCGAATTCCAGGCTCTCGCTCTCGACCAGATCACCCAGGGTGAATATCTCACAGAGACTCACACCGAAAAGGAACTCGTATCTGAAGAGGAAAAAGACTCAACTGGCAAGGTCACCAAGAAGGCAGAATATGCTGAATATCGCGTCACTAGCCTGAAGCTTGACTCTACTGGCCGTCGTGTCGTAATGAACGAATCTGCACTACACGAATTCGAAATCAAGGTCACACAGTTCCAGATCCGTGGCGTAAGACTTGACTCTGTCTCTCAGAATCAGTTGGATGTCGTAAAGAAGCGTGAAACTCAGCGTGTCGCTAACATCACAGAAGCTGAGACCGCTAAGCAGCTCGCTATCACGAACGAAGCAAACGGTAAGGCAAACGCAGCAAAGGCTAAGTGGGACGCAGAAGCTGAAAAGGCACGAGTCATCGTGAAGATGGAACAGTCTAAGGACTCTGCAATCATTTTGGCCGAACGTGAATCCGAAGTGGCAAAGCGCAACGCTCTGAAGGCTAAGTATCAGGCTGACTCTACCCGTGAAGCAGGCCGAGCAGAAGCTGAAGCAAACCGTTTGAAGGTTCAGGCAGGTCTTACTCCGCAGGAACGTCTCGCTGCTGAAGTCCAGATGAACAAGGACAAGTGGGACGCTATCTCCCGCATCCAAGTGCCGATCGTACCGGAATTCAACATCGAAGGCGGCACCAAGGGCGCAAGCGGCATAGACGCTCTCGCAAGCGCAAAAGCTTTCGAAGTCATCAACGGAATGAAGGTTAAGTAAAGTTTCCCAATCCATCGATAAACAAGGCAGCCCGAGTGGGCTGCCTTTTTTGCACTTTTTCATTTTTACAGTTTACAAAATGCTCAAAAATTACTATAATATAATGTACAACCCGTTAAACCTCTTTCCTTCAAGGAGAAAAAGCTATGCTGAGATACATAGAAGTGCCTGAAACCGTTGAAACCGAAATCCGCAAGTTCGTGGTCATGAGAAAGAAACGCGAAAGTCTGGTCGGCGACGTAAACGACGCTTATGAAGCTCTCGTGGCTAAGATCTCGGACATCTGCGAAGACAGGGCTTACGCCAAGTGGCTCGACGAAGATATGCATGAGTCTATCAATCCAGTCAGACTCAGAGCTACGTCTGTCCGTATCGCCGAAGAGACTATCGAAGTCTACGCGAACAAGATCGAAGAGGATGCAGCGAGAAAGCTGCTCAAGGCTATCTTCGATCCTGATTCTCTCGAAGATGAAGACGAAGGCAACGAAGAGGAGGAAAACTAATGAACTACACTTACACTAGCAAGAAAGACGCTCGCGCTAAAGAAGGCGACACCATCATGATCGACGGCTTCGCTACAGATCGCGATGGAACTATTCCGGAATCTGAAAGACGCTTGATCGGCAAGACGGGCGTCGTCACTTTTGTCGGCGGCATGGGCGACCTTCACGGCACTTGGGGAGGAATCGGAATTCTGCCCAACGACCAGTACCATGTCATCAAAGAGGCATAACATGAAGTGCTCCATCTGTCAACAGCCGTTTAGCGTCCCAGGGACCTGTATAACGTTCGAAAACTGTTTGGACAAGTATCTCAACAGGAAGTTCTCAAACGTCTGCTACAAGTGCGCTTATGCGCTTCTAGAGAAGACCCTAGAACTTGATCAAATGAACAAGAGACTCAATCAACCTACAACCTACGACGATGTCGTGAAGAGAGAAGGATAATGGAAAAATATGACGTGATTCCGGAACCGGATGATGCACCGGACCGTGGCAACTATCCGAAGATCGGAAACAGCGACTACCGCTTCAACCTGTGGTACAAGTTCCCCAAGTTGGTCGAAAAGAAAAAAGCCGAAGATGGCTTATATCACGGACTAGACAACTATCATGGAGGACACAACTTCGAATCGGATGATCTCATCGACTACATGAGAGAATCTATGTCGGGCATCAAGCTAATCGAGGACTTTGATGTGCATGATGACTACTGGTCTTCTGACCCGAACGACAAGACTAGGTACACGTACCGAATCGCAGCGTTCATTCCTGAACGTGACTGCGGAATGGACTCTGTTTACGCTCAAGAAGATATGAAGTCTTTCGACGAGATCGACTACCAGAAGTCCGGCGAATGGATCGCTAAGATGCTCGAAAAACTGGGTGCAGAAATCGACATCCAGAAGTGCATCGACCGCATCAAGAGTCAGCAGGCCGAGGCAAAGGAACTCCTTGACTCCAGCGACGAACTGATCGCTATGGTCGACGAAGCTAACGAGAAACTCAGAAAAGCTATAAATAGTGACAAACCGAAAGAGGAATAACTATGGTAATTCAGTGCAAAGACGGCGAACTTCAGGTTCCGGAAATGCTGCTTCAATTCAACCCAGGCGCACGCAAGTTCTGTAACGACCCTAAGCATCTAGAGTGGGCTAAGGGCAAGGACATGGGTACGGTCTTCAATCAGCTCAACAGCATGCCGTGGGACTAACATGTCAGTAGAATTGAAAGACGTCCAGTTCAGCATGGATCTCGCTAATGAGATCGATCAAGAAGACTTTCCGCTAACTTACGAGATGATCCACAAGAACCGCTATGACGAGACAGTGCGTGTCCGTAAGCTGTTCAGAGAGACCCGATCCAAGCCCTCGGCTATCGTGATCTACCGAGACAAGTACAATGACGACAACGCTATGACGAGACGCAGGATCTTCTGCTTCGAAGTTGCGCTCGGCGAGCACGGTCGTGGATTCGGACACAAGCTCATGGATGAGCTCAAGTGGGACGCTGACGAGATCACGCTCGGCTATCTCGTGGAAGCTAAGTTCTTCTACATCAAAGAGGGATTCAGAGAATCTGGCGAGAATGAACTAAAATGGAAACGATCAGACATCGAACCTGAAGAGGAATAACTAATGAAGAAAATCGTAACTTTACTGGCATTTGCAGTCCTTCTAGCTGGCTGCGAACAACTCTGCCAGAATCACGAACACAAGTACAGCAAAAAGCGCAGATCGGCTGAACCTTATTGGCCAGTGAAGATCTGCTCGCTTGGCGACCAGACAGGCGAAAGCTGCGTCGAGTACAAAGCAAAGAAGATCACTATGGGCAACACTTTCATCCAGTTCTACGACATGGATGACGAAGTGCTACAGTACAACAACTCAGGCTGGTCCATCATAATCTCTCCGAAAGTGGAATAATTTCAAATTTCACTATTTACAAAATCGTGATAAATTCCTATATTGACAATACAGGAGATTTACTATGAGATATCTGGAACTTTCGAAGGCAATGGACGCTATCACAAGAGACCTTGACTTCTTTGACGTAGAACACAGGACCGAAGATCTGCATCCGGATTCTATCGACGTTCTATTCTATGACGACTGCGACATTCGAGTCTACTGTGATCGTGACTTCTACTCGGTCAGCTGGGAAGTTCCGGGCGGCGTAAGCTGCACTGACAGTCTCGCTACCCTCAAGTTCTGGATCGCTGACAAGGTCGCGAAACACGAACGCGGCGAAGACTAAAACGTTTCACACTCAACTAAACTGGAGATAACTAAATGTATGGAAAACCGCTTGCCTACGTCGTAAGAGTGGGCGAAATCCGTGAAATTCCTGGAGCCGATCGTATCGAGCTCGCATCTGTAATGGACTACACTGTAGTCGTAAAGAAGGGCGAATATAAGCCTGGAGACTTTGGCATCTATGTCGAAGTCGACAGCTTACTCCCTGATGGTCTCAGCGACGAACTGAGAGCCAAGTATCAGGCAATCAAGGACGGAACTGATCTCGCAGAAGCTACTGAAGATGAACGCGCTGCTGCACTGGCTGAGATCCAGAATCAGAGCAAGTACCCGTACTTCGAATTCCTCCGCGATCGTAAGTTCAAGATCAAGTCTATGAAGCTGAGCAAGTTCGGCGTCGTATCTCAGGGCATTCTGTTCAAGCCGTCCGATCTTGGCTTGACTAACGTCAAAGAAGGTCAGGACTACACCCAGCAGTTCAGCATCACTGAGATCGTTCAGGACGAAGAGGAAGCTGGTCTCGCTGCTCAGTACGAGAAAGACGGCTGGCTCACCAAGAAGCTCATGCGCTTCAAGTGGTTCCGCGACTGGCGCAAGCGCAAGAAGCATCCCGAGACTTGGGATCCGTCTCATCCGGGCAAGTCTGACGAAGAGAACGTCCAGAAGATCTACACCAAGATGTACGAGAAGTACAAGGACAAGGTCTGGGTCGCAACTGAGAAGCTCGAAGGCCAGAACATCACCATCTTCACCGAATATGAAGACAAGGTCTCTTGGTTGTTCTTCAAGAAGCACGTCAAGCACGTGGGCGTCTGCTCCCGTACTCGTGAACTCAACGGCAAGGGTAGCGGAAAGAACTTCTGGGACACTGTCAAGCGTCTCGGCTACGACAAGATCATCGAACAGATCCCAGGCGAATGGTTCTGCCGTGGCGAACACGTCGGTCCGGGAATCCAGAAGAACATCTACCAGCTTCCGAGAACCGAGATCTACTTCTTCGACTTCTACCGCAAAGAGTACTACATCGACAATACCTGCGGAAAGAAGCAGAAGTCTCGCTGGGTGAAGCTCAACTACGAAGAGTCTAAGGAATTCGCCGCAAAATGGAATCTTCCGATGGTTCCGCTGCTCGACGACAACTACAAGCTTCCCGAGAGCACTGTGAACGAGAAGGGAGTCAAGGTCTCTGGCGCTGACATCATGCTCCAGCAGTCCGACAAGAACACCATCTTCGGTCGCAATCTAAAGCACAAGCGTGAAGGCTTCGTTCTCCGTCTCAAGGACGACTACAACGTATCCTTCAAAGTCAAGAACCCCAACTACTCTATCTAAAGGAAACTCAAAATGTTCTCTGAACAAGCACTGACTAAAGAAAATCTCATCGCCTTCTTGAAGGAAAAGGGACTCTACGAGGAATGCGGCGAATGGTGCCAGCCTCGCTACGTGAAACAAAAACAGGACAAGATCGAAGCGAAGCGGAATCAACCGCTCGTGGATCGTATCTTCAACTGGGAAGGTCACTACACTCGCTGCTGCTATGAATCCAGCGGCGAAAGATTCCATGACTCGCTCGAATGGGGTTACTTCGTAACGAACGAAGATCTCCTTCCCTTCGACTTCAGAGATCCAGCTCGTAAGGACTACAAACCGGATCCGAAGATGAACATCAAGCTCAAGGACTGCGCAAACTTCGATCTGCTCTTCAAGAAACTGAACGCTTTCGTGGACGGCGATCTCGATGAAGACGTGGACAGCTGCTACGACTTCGACAAGTTCGGCTTCGTCAATCCTCCGACCGAAGATATGCTGAGAGAATGGCTCGGCAACCTCGAGATCAGCGAGGAAACTGCAAACGATCCAGACAACAAAGAATGGCTCGAATGTTTCGAAGGCCACGGATTCTAAAGGAGGACCACTATGGGATTTTTCAAAGATCTCTTCAAGTCTAAGGCAAGAAAAGAAGCTGATGCTCTCGTAGACGAATGGCACAAGTGTCTCAACACTGCATGTCAGCAGCTCGTAAGCTCAAAGTACGACTACGGTCAGTTCAATAAGTTCGTCGAACTGCTCAAAGGCAGAGATATCCGTAACTGGGTTCCGAGAGTCCAGACCTTGGTAGAAGGCAAGCTTTCTGACGGATCTCCGGTCCTCAGCAAGTTCTTCCTCCTTCCAGTAGCCGAGTCGTCGATCAAGTGCCGTATCGCTGTTCACGACACTTCCATCTTCGACTACATCAAGGGAAACGGCTTCGGGATCGTGAGACTCGGTGGTCTGAACGTCTTCGAGAAGGATCTCGGCATCCAAGCGAGCAAGGGACTCTTCCTGATGGAATTCTGCGACACGTGGGACATGGGAGCGATCGTCGAGAAGTGCAATAAGTACTACGATGCTCTCCTGAAGGTCAAAGACAGAATAACTTCTCGTGAAGTGATCTGTGTTCCAAAGTACACGAAGATTGAATGGACCGGCGGAACCTTCAGTTTCGAAACCGAACTCACTCCATCACGAGTAGACGAGATCATCGCCTCTCTTCCTTCCGACTGCAAGTATCTCCGTGAATATCGCAGATTCTTGATCGACAAACTCGCAGAAGCTTCAATCGCTACAAGCTCGGTCGGCGTCAGAAAGGTGAAGACGGTCGCTTACAATCAGCCAGTCGTGTACTGCTGGATCTACTCTGACTTCGAAAAGCGTCATCTGAACGATCTCAACTATCAGGCGAAGAACAAAGAGTTCGAGTCTGTGATCAACGAGATCCGTGATGCCGCACAAAAGAAGATCGAAACGGAGATCTAATGGCTAAGAGAAAGAAACCGAAAGAGCGACCGCTTCCGCCTGGCACAGTTCTGTCATGGAACGAAGTTTGGACGATGCTAGAGATGCAGAAGATGGACCCGAACGGTCCGATGCTCATCAAGCTTCCGAAGCCGTTGACTTTCGGTCAATACGCCGATGGAAGTCCGAGACTCGCAACTCATGTCGGGTTCGCAATCGATGACTTCGATCATCTGAAGACAGATCTCTTCGCTATCACCGAGGACGGAATCCTTGACTTGGATATCACGAACATCGATCATACGAGAAAAGAGATTCCGAACTAAACGTAACTAATTCTTTACAAATCTGGGAGGTTTACTATCCTTCCAGATTTTCTTATATTTGCACTATCAACAACTTAAACTGAAGGACTAACTATGTCAATCTTTGATCATTTCCGCTCTATCAGCGGTGCTGAAATCTACCGTGAAACCTGTGACCTCATCAAGGAATATCGCCTGAAGTATCATGTCGAAGCTGTCGTACCCACCGACGATCCTGAAGAACAAATGAAGCGCCACAAGATGAAGCGCAAGAGCTTCTATCTCGACAGCTTCGCAAACAAGGACTGGTTCATCCAGTTCAAGTACTCCCCGGTCAACGGAAAGTTCCTGCCCATCATCACCCGCATCTGCAAGGTCGCCAATATCCTGATCACAGAAGAGGGCATCAAGTGCAATCCAGACAATGTCGCCTGCTTCGCCTACAACGCAGACTACTGCCTCGCCGACTGGAAGGAAGTCAAGAAGAAGCTCATCCGAGCTCTCGAATATGCGTTAGACACTGGCAACCGCGTTCAGGAACACTGGGGCGACTGGCTCGCTGGCGAGGAAGACAAGACACTAATTCACTACGAACAGGCAAAGAAGCCGAACACTGTAATCATCAAGAAGGCTAAGAAACCCGCAACGGAGACCGACAATGCGTGATCCAAACCGACTCTACAAGTTCTACGCTGAACTCCAGAAGATCCACTCAACTTACTGTCCCGATCTCACATTAGAACGGTTCATCTACGACTTCGTGTACCAGTACAAGCGTGATCCGTTCTTCCCTGAGGAGGACGAAATCCTGAAGGACATCGAGAAGTGGGCTACTGAACGCACACAGCCAGAGTGGGACGGCAAGGTCAAGTTCGACTCTGCTAGCTATGACAAGTTCCGTGATCTTCACAAGGACTACTTCCCGGACTGGCGTTTCGGTCAGCTGATAGTCAACTTCTTTGGCTGCCTTACTGAATCCGACTACCTCGGAGACAAGAGGCTCATCAAGTATCTTGAACAGTTCGCACACGGCGAAACGCCCACATGATTAATGAGAAATTCTAAGGAGAAACAATGAAATTCTTTGACGCATTGATCGAATTTTTCACATATAGCGAGAAAGAGAACGAACGCCGCTGGCAGGAGTTCCTGAAGCTCGCTGAATATCTGACTGAGAATCTTCCGTTTGAAATTCGTCAGAAGCTCGGCAACAAGAAGCTACATCCGTGTGCCGATAGCAATATCGGCATCTTCGACTTCACCATGACAGACATTCTGTGGTGGAAAGAGAAGAGGAGCGCTACCGTCTTCATCATGAAGGACGACCGGGAATTCAAGAAGGAAGTAAAGCTAGCACTCCTCGAGATCATGGATCACTACTCTGCTGCTATGGGCGAGAAGCTCGCTAAACAGGCAAAATCGATCCTTAAGAAACTTGAAACGGAGGGAGAGGATGCAGCCTAAGCGTTTATTGGTCCTTACAGGCGTGCAGAACGACTTTTTCCGCCTTCCCTTTGGGAATACACGGATGAAGCCAGTTCTCCCTAAAATCGCTGATTATGTGCAAAATTGGGACGGTGACATAATTGTCGTAAAAGAGACACGCCTAACCGAAGATCAGATAAAAGATGATCTATCTTGCATTCCCGGCACCGTGCCGTGGAATCAGATGCGCGAGTACATCTACACGGGCTTCGCTGAACACTGCATCAAGTGGTCCGAGGGATGGCAGATCGTTCCTGAGCTGCTTACCGAGCTCCAGAAGAAGAACGAGAAGAGCTGCAAGTTCCGCACCGTCGAAGCTTATGGTCAGACATGGCACGACTGGGCCAACAACATCATGACCTACTCAGACATCGTGATCGCTGGAACTAAGATTGAAGACCAGATCGTATCGACCGTCTTCGCTATCCGTTCCATCCGTCCCGAAGTGCCCATCAAGGTTCCCATCGCTCTGTGCGCTGGCGACCACGAAGAGACCGTTCGAGAGACCTGTCACGTAATTGACACGCAAGTCGCACTAACTTGGAGCCTTCCGTGAAGCAATACTACCGAATCGAAACTCCGCTAGAGTATGCTGGAAAGGACTTCTTCAGGAGATCTACGGCGTTCGCTTGGGTTCTGCTCGTAGCACTTCTCTCCTTCGCGTATTCTCTTCCTGGAGTCATCATGGGCTTCGCTCCCGCACTTCTGGGATCAGTGCTGATAGGAAACGCCGTTCTGTCTCTGTTCTTCTACGGACTCGGAGCATGTGATCTGAAATGGGAGACTCACGGAAACGTGTCTAACAAGACCGACGAGCCGACAGAGAGAGGCTGGTTCTTCATCGAAGCAGCTCAGTGGATGAGCGGCTGGTACATTCTGAAGATCACAATCTACATTCTGCTCTACAGTCTCTATGCCCTATTCCTGGGCATCGCAAATTTAGCTATATTGTTATTCTACTGGCCGAGAGGTGAAAAATGATGATCAATGGATTCACAAGGAAAATCGACGAGACTGAACTGAGGCTGAAAGCCGAACGCGATCAGCTCAAAGAGCAGCTTCAGGCGAAGCAGAATGAGCTGGACGACTACAGAAACAGTCAGGGCAACAGCCGCAAAGAAGCTGCCCTGAATTACTACAATGGCAAGATCATTCGTGTCAAGCAGTACTGGAGAGGACTGTCTCCGTTGAACAAGCATGAGCTGATCTACCGCTACTACTTCCTGTACGTAACTGGAATCAGATACGCATGGGAATCTACTATCGAGTTCGAGGGCCGTGTTCTCGACGTCAACATGAATCCTGACGGATTCGACGCTGCGAATCATATCGTAGATCACAACTTCGAGAAGGTCGACTTCTCTACCTTCAAGACTCAGCAGGTCCGAGTAGATCTTGAGGAGATCGAGCGTGAGTACACTGAAGACGAAGTGAAGGACATCCTGAAGCGCGTTCGTGAAGCGCAGGACGAAATGGTAAACAGCTTCCTGAAAGGCGAAGATGAAAGAGAACGTAAAGAATAGCTTGGTTGACTGGTTGGCTAGACTCCAGCCAGAGGAAGTCGATACGATGCTCTTGCGTCTCAATCAAGAATATGACAAAGAGGTAAAGAAACATGAAGGGAGATAGACATCACGTCTACATGGTCACGTTCTACACGACTGATGGAGGCGGATCTACTTTAATTCAGACTTTCAGCTTCTGTTCAAACAAGAACGGCTGGGATTTGCAGAAAGAGATCGAAGGACGTGTAAAACACTTCAAACTCAATGTGCCGTGGACGAACAGCACAAAGCAGGGACGACCGATCCAGATGATCTTCGACTGTGGAGTAACAGGAAAGACCCATGGAAATTCAACAAAAGATACTTGATGACTACAAGCTCGTGGTGATGATCACGAAGGCGAAAGACTCAGATCACGATGCGTTCAACATCGAGATCCGCTACCATAAGGACGCAGAAGAGGAGTTCAAGGAGCTCAGAGAGAATCTGATGTCCGTGGTCAGCGCACATCGTGTTCAGAAACAGTGGGAAGAGAACAAGCTTCCAGAAGACGGCATGTTCGTCCTGATCGGAAACACTTACCGAGAGATCGACGCTATGTCGAAAGAATTCAAGATCAACTCGAGGACACCAAACTATGAAATTTAAGCTAAGCGGAGTTCTATGCAGCAAGCTCGACATCATCGACGACGCCGAGCAGACGCCTGGCCACTCAAGAGAGATGACGAGATTCCGTCATGAATGCTACGAGCCAATCGTGAAAGCGATGATCAAGCTGAGACCAGCGGAGAGATACACGGACCTGAGCGAAGTCTGGAACACTGTGAACGACATCCTCGTGAAGCACAGCTACAAGATCGTCAACAGCGAATTTCACACCGATGAGAGAGACGGTCTGGAAGATGCGGAATTCGAAATCACTAGCACAGAGGACTAACTATGAAAATCTTAAAGAGCTCATTTCACTTTCAACCGTCCGACGACTTGTTCCCTATCGACAAGTTCCGCCAGATCACCGAATTCATCAAGATCACGGCTAATCTGAAGCGCAGATTCGTGATGGTCACTACACCAGACATTCTCACTGCGTTGAGCATGGTTATGCGTCTAGAGCCCATCGGAAATCTGCTATGGCAGGGCAGAATCGAGGGCAATCAGTTCCAGATCATTCCTGACATCTTCCATCCGATGAACAAGCCAGGATATATTCTCATCCGTTACGTGGACGCTGACACGGTCACTCTGATCGAGTTCGAGGAACACATGATGGGCGTAGTGGGATTTGACAGCATCGTGGGCAAGACTGAAGAGACTGAGACCGAGCAGGAGTCTGATGAGAATTTTCAGCGCTACCTCACCGATCTGCCTCAAGTAGAAGAACAGGCAAATGATCCGAGATACTTTCAGGTAGCAGAACGAGTCGGCGACAAGTATGTGTTCGATCCGGATATCTGCATTCCTAGTACAGAGACATGTGGCGAGTGCATTCATGGCGTCTGCTGCATGAAAGCAAAGATGGCTAAGGCTGGTGCCGTCAGAAAAGACGCTCAGATGGACGCGAGAGAGCTTGAGCCTAGCAGAGTCGAGTGGGACTGCGTAGCTGAACTCACCGAGAAAAAGCTGAAGGATCACGAAGTTCCATTTGAGCACAACGACTATGGATCTTCATATACAGTAAGATTTGACTTAGGCAAACATAAGTACAAGATCAAGTTCGAGCTGAGACAAGATCTGAGCAACCTCGTTACGATCAGCAAGTTCGACATAGATCCCGACAATAAGGTCGGATCTGTAATCTACCGAGACGACGTGTTCAATCCCGATAGCATGAACGAATATCTCGCTAAGCTAGATTCTATTCTGGAAGAGGAAGTCGTGGAAGAGCTCGCTAAGGATCAACCCAAGGAAGAAGCTAAGGAGCAGCCAAAAGAAGTAGAAGAGAGCGATGATATTCCAGTCTGGAAGGCACCAATCGAGAAAATCGAGAAGCTGCTCTACAACTACCGGATCGAGTACAAGCGTGAGGATAGCGACAGCTGCCACTACATCAGATACGAGAACGGATATAAGGAGTACTGCGTGTACTTCGAGAACAGAGATGATCTCCTGCCAGGGTCATATCGTGCTGTCTTCTCGGAAAAGGAAATTGGCGCAGGGAAATGCATCTGGGACGGATTGATCGATTCCTACAACATGCTTCACGAACTTGAACGAGCTATCGTGGAGAGAATCAAGCCTATGGAGAATGAAGAATGCTAGACAATCTATTCAGACCGCTAATCACCAGCAAGATGCTTAAAGAGATCCTTGATACTCGTGATTCTCGTTGGGTCGCCGAAAAAGAGGCAGAGAAGCCAGAGGACTTCTGGGTCAAGGTTTCCTTCGGATCGAACTACATGTACTATGGTGGATTTGGAGGAGGAACTGCCTTCGACTCTCTCAAGGGCATGGATGCTGAGTATCTGACAACCGAAGACCATCCCTACTGGATCCTTGGCAAAATGATTCTCGAAGTGAACGGTAAGCCGATGTTCTTCGTTCGCAGACCAGAGCTCGTCAGAGGTCCAGATGACAAAGAGGAATGGTCTGGCACTATCTACGCTGAAGTGAAGCTCATTCCAACGCAAGAGAACATCGAGCTTCTGACCGCTATGGCTAACGAAGGTTTCGGGATCGCGCTCTCATTGACTGGATCCTTCTCTGGAACGTTCCAGTATGACCATCTTCACATCTGGGACGACGATCCTGGCCAGATGAAGATGACTAAGGCTAAGGTTATCCAAAACCCGTTCGCTCCTAAAGAAGACTAGAGGAAAATATGATTAAACGTGAACTAACAAATCTCGAAGAGAGGCTATACGACTTCCTAGACTATGCCGATGGTGTTCTAGAGTATGACGTCTCTCAGAAGTCTTGGGAAAGACTGCGTGAAGCGATGAAAAAGTGCAAGGAAGACTGCAAGGTGAAGTATGGCGTCATCAACAACGGCTACTCACTGCATGTCGAACTTCCTTTCGACGTAGACAAGTCCATGAAAAAGCCGAACAATCTTCTGCAAGATATGAAAGAAGATCCTGCAGCGAACAAGCTCGCCGAATTCATCGTCAATCGGCTCGGAATCAATCTAGTCTCGGTCGACTCAATAAAGGTCATGAGACAAGAGGATAAACAGATCACGGATATTCATATCTCGTTCATTCCAGCAGTCTAAAATCTGTAAAATCAAAGAAAATGTGGTGCAAGGCTATTTAGTTTTGCACCGCTTTTTTCTAGATTGTACAAAAACAAGAGGAACTTATGAGTGAAGAAACTAATGCCGAACCCACTATGCGCTTCAGAAAAGTGACTGTGGATGAAGCAAATGACTGGGAACGAAAAGAATGGGCGACCGCTAACGAAGGAATCAATCTGTACTTCGTACCGAAGCTCATGGAATATGAGCATCTCAAGAAGTGGTATATTCCGAACATTCTCCAATGGCACACACCTAACGTCATCGACGGCGGAATCATGCTGTCTGTCGCAGTGAGTGAGGAAGAGGTCCACTCGAACGAGGACTGGGGATGGGTTGCTCGTCCGTCGAGCAGCATGGAATTCGTTCTCGGCAAAGACTCTTTCATCGGCATGATGACTGTGTACTCGAGAGCTTCCATCGACAGAAACTCTGATGCCCTCTATCATCTTCATATCAATCCATCTACGAAGAGTGTCTTAGTCGACATCGTATCGAACCCCGAAGACGAGCAGATGAGACAGTGGCTGCTCAAGAACGATATGCACGGCGTAGTTTACCAGCGTACCCTAAATCCTGGTACCTTTGGACAGCGAGTCGTTCTCAAACGCTTCCAGAAGGAAGACTACATCATCGAGCTAGACAAAGAACTCAACAACTTTGACGATATTGAAGATTCAACAGTAATCGACAAGATCAAAAGCCAACTGGGGTTATAATGATCACACTAGAAAACTTCGTAGTCCAGTGCAAATTGCCGTGGGGCAAAAATGGTGAAGAACGTGAGATGTATATCTCGCAAGACGCTTACTACACGTCGGAGCTCTCAGAAGCTAAGTTCTTCAAGTCCATCAAGAACGCTAATCAGTCCGTATCGTATCACTCTCGCAACAACGGGTCTGCTCATGACTTCGTAATTTTCCGAGTCAAGCGCACTTTCGAGATCACTGGAATTATTCCCAAGGAGACAAAATGCTGACATATCTGTTCATCATCACAATCGCTTATGAGTTCATCGGAATCATCCGAAACATCTACAAGTATCGCACGAAGCATCTGAGCGACGATGAAAAGAAGATTCTGGAAAAGAATCAGATCTCTCCAGAGACGAGAGAAAATGCCTTCGTGTTTTCGATCTTCTGCTGTATCGGAATCACTCTGATGGCTCTAGTCGGACTCTTGCTAGGTGGTGCATTCGCGACCGTAATGGCAGTCGCATTCGCATTCTTTAGCGCAGTGGGTGCAGCAACTTACACCATCTCTTATTCTAAGGGCATCAACATCGCAATGGTCTTCGCAATCTACAACTACATCATGATGATCCTATTCGTCTGGAGCCTCTGCAAGGGAATCTAACATGATTAAAGACATCATCTATGTGATCAAGTTCGAACTTGATGAACAGCCAGGAAAAGCTCTGTATGTCGGTGAAAATGTACCAGTGACAGACTTTCTTCCAGCAGCTAAAAACTTCAAGTCTCCTTCAATCGCTTACAAGGCTATGGAATTTCACAAGAAGCATCACAAGTCGTATCACGACCTTGCAGTGTTCAAGATCAGACGGAACTTCGAGTTCGTCGACGATGTCGGTGAAGCTGTCGGAACTGCTATCAACACTGACCCATTGTTCTTGGCTGAACGTCCAGAGAAGGTCTCTGAGTATGGCTACTTGGGAACTCTCAATGGCTGCATCAAGGTCTATCTCGCACCGGAACTCGAAAAGAACGAGTGCTTGATCGGACATCATGGCAGAACTGCTCTTAGAGAGCCAGACTTTTTCTTCCTTCTGAAGTATGAGGGTCTGGAACTCGTAGACTTCTTCAATACCGAAGATGAGCCCGTAACCGAGCCAGGAAGCTTCGTCGTGACTTTCGAAGGCGCAGACGATGAACGTGGCGAGCAAAAGTTCGTGCTTCCTCGACAGCTTCACGAATTCTTGACAGAGTGTCACAATTTCGCGGTACACAACTGCGACTACTACGTGAACGGCGTATCTTACCTAGGAGAATAGAATGAATCCGATAATGAATCCAGCATATCCAGCGAGTCCATTTCATATAATGAATCCAGCGAATCCTATAAGTCCGATCAGTCCGCTGAATCCTATGCATCACTCAAGACATCACAGCTCCGACACTGTCGCTACGACGGCTGTTCCTGACTCTATCGTTGAAGTGAATCAGATGGACAATGGTCCCATCGCTGGCTACATCCTGATAGGCATCGTTCTTGGGTTCGTCCTGGGTGTACTAACGAGATGGTTACCATAAGGGGGACAACATGACAACAGCAGAAGCAAAAGTTAACGAGTTCGCAAACAAGATTCTCGACTACATTGAACAGTCAGAACAGCAGAACGCCGATCCGAAGTGGATCCTTCAGGGCGTAAAGGGCTATCCGTTCATTCTGTTCAAGTGGGATGTCGAGCTGCTTGACAGCTTTCCGATGACAGAAGAGGAAAAGGAACTCGGCGTCCGTCTGTGCTTGTAGGCTAGATTGAAGAACAATGTATGGTTCGGAGATATTCTGAATCCAGTACAGCTACTGTGAGGAAACTATGAGTACGAGAGAATGGCTTGACAGTCTTACTAAAGAACAACTAGCCTCTTGGCTTCGTCTCGGTGGAGTCACGTTCCAGATCGGCATGGGACTCATGAAAGAGAACAACTTCAAGATCGGCGTAAAAGCGCGCTACGATTTCGCTGACAATATGAGGAGATAATCATGATCGAGAACAAAGAAGAGTACAAAAAGAAGTGCAAAGAGCTCACTGACGCGATGAGCGCACAGTTCGAAGTCGTATCGACAGTTGGTCATCTTCAGACTCTGTATGGAGACGACGCGAAGCTGAGCGACATCAAGAAGACTGCCGAAGCCGAGACTAGGAAAGCTATCGACAAGCTCGACGCGTTCATGAAGGAAGAGCGTGATGCTCTGATAGCTATCAACGAGAAGTATGACACTGGAAAGATTCTGGACTTCATCGCTAACGGCTACGACTCTATCGACATGGTCAACGCGTATCTGGAAGGGAAGATATGACACTGTTCGAGAAGTGGTGGGATCACGGCACTAAGACATTCTGCATCCAATGGTGTCCCAGACACACTCTGCGTTGCTTCTTGCGCTTTCACAACAACGGCGCAAAGAAGGGAAGAGACAGATGCTATGACGGATCGTTCTGGATCCTCGGATTCTGCTTCAACTACACTAACTGGAGATATGATCAATGAGTGATGATATAAAGATCTACAAAGATGCTTATGCTGATCCTGGTACTTGCATCTTGATGTACAAGGGTAAGGCTGACAAAAGTTCTGGCGTGTTTTATTGCCCTAACGTGAAGCCTAACGTCTTCGTTCGTATAATCAGGATGATTACTAGGCATTTCCGCAAACCTGCTAAAACGGAGCTTCTATGACGCTAAACGAGCTGGTAGACAAGATGTCGTTCAACGACAAGTTGATCAAGATGTGCGAAGAGGGCGACGAGAACTGGAAAGAGCTAATGGCTAAGCAACAGGAACTCTCTGAGAAGCTTAGAACAGGCGACTACACGACTGACTACTATCCGATGGAAAAGAAAGATGATAGATGCTAAATTTAAGACATGGGTTCTCTGCTGTCAGCCAAGACCAGATCACTCTGGCTGGAATGGCGAAATTCACTACTGGACTAGCAAAGGATCTGGTGGACACTGGGTAAACGACTTGAGTCAGGCTACACACTATCCCAACAAGGGCAGAGCTAAAGGCACTATGACTCAGCAGAGAAAACAATACAAGCAATATCCGGGGTTCGACTTCACCGACGATGACAGAATGTTCATCGGCGAGATCGACGCAACTGTACAAATCAACGAGACTGGAGACGAAGGATGAACAGATTTACGAGAGAAGTAGATAGACTATTCGAGACCTATGGCCCGAATAAGAAGATCATAATCTTATGCTCGTTGGGTGACGACGGCTATGAGGAATGGGGCTATTACGCATGGTCCAAGTCTGACGTATCTGTCAAGTCTGAGGCGATAGATCCAGACGACAAGGATATGCAATCGAAATTCGACGACGAGAAGGACAAGTTCGATAAACTGTTGATCGAGAATTTCGGGAAGCACATAGACTTCGATGAACTTTCTAAAGACTGCGACTATGACTTCCAGGGCTGGATTTTCGTCACTAGAGACTACAAGGTCTGCTTCGAGATAACGAACAAGTCGCTACTGTCCGATGAAGTAGCTGACAAGGTCCTATTCGACATGTCTGAAGTTTCAGAAGATGATGCTGGAAAGCTTCATGACCGACAGATCAACGATGATGTAGAGAAATGGGTGAACTATATTCTAGAGGCTAGAAAGAAACTAGAATCTGAAGAGGGCAAAGAAGAGTGCTCTCGGTTGATCTACAAGCTGATGAGACAATATGACTAACGAGACTATCGAGCGCATGAAACGTGAGGATCCAGAGTTCAGACGCTATCTAGATCTCAACCCAAGTGATCCTTACGGAAACTATTTCGTCCACGGCTGGGACGATCCCAACTACGAGCCAGGAGCATGGATATGGGCCAAACACAGTTAAGAGGTTGTGAAGACTGCGAACACTTCGTCGAGGTAGAGCTGCACGGAACTCCGTACAACTGGAGACGGTACTGCGGACTTGGAAACTTCAACATCGATCTCGCTAGCTTCGAAGTCGTGAAGACTTCTCACAATAAGAACCGCTACCAGAGAGAAAATATCGGATATGACGGCTTGGAGTATCACAAGCCCAAGCGCTGTCCGCTACTGAGGAAAGAGAAATGAGCGACAACCGAACGACTAGCGCTGATGCAATCGACCAAGAGATTCTGAACGATCTCAGAAACGGCAAGAAGGTCGAAACAACTTACAGGTATGACTCTATCGTCAATGCTATCGTCGAAAAGGCCAAGGAAAGGAAATGAGTATGTGGAAATGGTTTATGAGAAAGCTGCCAAAGCGCGTCATAACGTATGAAGGAAAGGAATACTTTCCGCAAGTATGGTTCATCTGGTGGCACTACCTCTGGACTGACTGCAGCGAGTTAGCGAGAACCGAGTACTTCGATACGCTAGATGCGGCAGTGGACTGGATGGAGATCTGATGGGCGCCCGAGAAGAAACGTGTCAAGAAGATCGTATGGAGAAGCCGAAAAGGCAACTATAAATAGAGCGTAACTTAAAAGGAATTCAACTGATGAAGAGAAAATGCGTGCTTGGTGTCCTGAAGACCGAAGAGGGTCTCAGAATCAAAGAAGAGATGCTTGCTTGGCTTGAGCCGTTCTACGATGTCGAAACTGTAGAAGTCGATCCGCCAAACGATGTCGAATTTGAACTACCTTTCATCAAGCGAGCATGCGAAGTCGCTCTGGAGAGTAATGAATCTGTACTGTATCTCCACACAAAGGGCGCTGCTATGCCTAACAGAGCTCAGCCCATCGTAAGAGAGATGTGGCGTCGCGTATTTACTAATGAGAGAGACACGTACTTCAAAGTAGTTGATGAGAGGAAAGAAGCTGCAGCTTCTGCTCTATTCGTAGCACCTGAACGTAAGATCTGCTGGTACAATGGCTTCGTTCTAAACGTCAAAGCAGCTGAGAATATCTTGAAAGTTCTAAAAATCCATGAGGATCGATATTGGTTCGAGCAGAAGATGCTTTCTGAAGCTAATGTAGATGTGATAGGACCATTGATGTACGAAGAGGGAAATCAGGCTTGGCAGATGACCGAGAGATACATATTCGGATTGCAGGATGAATCTGTTGTCCCTGAAGGAAAGCTACCAGTCATCGTTAGTCTCACTTCGTGGAAGAAGCGCATCAATACGGTAGGCAAGACCATCGAGAGCATCTTGGATCACTGCAACCCCTACAAGATCGTATTGACTCTATCTGGGGAAGAATTTCCGAACATGGCAAATGATCTTCCTTTCGATCTGCTTCAGTACGCTAGAGATGGTAAAGTCGAGATCCAGTGGGTTCACGGCAATGTTCGATCATTCAAGAAAGTCCTATACACTCTACAGCGTTACAAGAATTTCCCAGTAGTCAGCGCAGATGATGACTGTCTGTATAAAGAAGACTACGTGAAAGTGCTATACGAGAAGTGGCTGAGAGACAAGAAAGCTATCTGGACTTACAAGAGAGACACTGGTACTAAGGTATTTTTCTTCGGTCATGGTCCCGCTTGCTTATATCCGCCTAACTGCTTTGGAGAATATGGTCTTCTTGCGCTGAATCCACAAATCGTTGACAGCAATCACGACGACATCTACTACGGCGTTCTCGCTAAGATGATGAACATTCATGTCAAGCAGGCTGTCGAAGATCCTCAACGTGTTCCGTACATTTTCCATGACGAGATCGAAGGCCTAAGCGAAGGGTCAGAGATGGACGGCGTTCAGTGCATAAATTTATGCGTAAAGAGCTACTTCGACTTCATCACTAGAAGTAGAATTGATCAACTCTTCAAGGGAGTATGATGAAGTATTTAGCTTCTACCGTTCATTTTCAAGATACATTAGCTTCATTGCAGAACGAATTCAGAGATGATCGTAGCAACGATCTCATAATCTGTGGAGCTCACGATTTTTCGAAGTATAACGAGCTAGCTGTATTGAGAAGACAATACAGCAAGATTATAGTTTTCAATCAAGAGCCATTGACGGCTACTCAACGTCAATTCATGCATCCAAGATATGAGAGCTGGATCAAAGAGGCAGACGAGGTCTGGGACTACGACGAGAAGAACATAGAGTATCTTCAAAAGATACGATCGGACGTCAAGCTACATGTACTGAAGCCGTTCAAAGACTGGAGCAAGTATCAAGTACCAGAAAAGGATATTGACATTCTATTCTATGGCGCTATGAATGAACATAGAGCTACAGTTTTGAGTGAGCTTAGAAATCACTACAACGTTGTAGTAATAGGCGACGTGTACGGAGATGCGCTAGATGAATTTATTTTGCGTAGTAAATTGTTATTGAACATTCACTACTTCTATGAGTGCGCTATGCAGGAACAGGCTAGAATGATCCGTTGGATAGGTGCTCCTTGCAGAATCATTAGCGAGAAGTCTTGGAAAAATTATCTCAATGTTGAAGAACTAACTTACGAGGAATTACTAAAATTATGAAAACTGTTATTACGATGACATCATGGACTAAACGTATAAATTTCGTCGCACGATGGATTCATTACTTTTTAATGTCACAAACGGTAAAGCCGGATGCATTCTATCTTTGGTTAGCAGAAGAAGAGTTTCCAAAGAAGGAGGCAGATTTGCCAAAAGAGCTATTGTTAGTATGCGAACATTTTAACGTCCAACTATGTTGGACGAAGGATAACGAATACTGCTTTAAGCGATGGTATGTATATCCTAAACATTATGAAGATCTAGTGATATCAGTTGATGATGATATTATTCTAAGTCCAAATGCGATCGAAGCTATACAGAACGAATATAAAAGGAATCCGGTTAAGCAGGTTTTGCACTACAAAAATTGTGGTGGTGAAATCGAAATTAAAAATGGAATAGAGTATTTTATTGGCCATCTGAAGCAAAAAAGTTCAGTAAAGAATTATTTTCAAGGGAATTGTGCTTTTGCTCCTTATAGTTTTCCATTAGAATCTTTCTCGGAAGAGATGATTAAATTGAGAAAAGAGATTTGCCCAAAATGCGATGAATCTTGGCTCCATCCATTTTTGATAAAGGATAACATTCCTATTACTTTTATGTATGGTGTAAGATGGTTTGAGACTGAAGAAACGAAAGAGACTGCTATCAGTAAAGATCTTCATCTTAACTTGGTTAAAATTGGAGACCAAGAATACAAGAAAGCCGATCTTTACAAGTATTTAGTTCTAAATTCCGTAAGTGAATTAAAAGATGCTTGGCAGACTGTATTTAACTACGATTTTGATAGATTCAATCTCGACGAATTAAGAGGGATATTATGATAATCGGTTTATATGATGCTTCAAATTTTAATGTAAGATTTGATGAGAATAGCACATTTTTAGGAGGCTCGGAAACGTGGCTATTAGAGATAGCAAAAGCCTTCTCTGAACTAAATCATGAGGTATTTTTATTCTGCAATCCAGATAAATCTCATACTTACAAAAATATCCATTTTATTCCTAAAAGCAAATTTATAGAATCCTCACAAGTGGTAGAATTTGACAAATTCATATATTCAAGAGGAATAGAGAATTATGAACATGTACACTCAAGAGATATATCTCTTATAATACATGATATATTTTTGCAGAAAAACAATTATTTGGATAGATTGAAAGAACTTTCAAACATTTATGTTTTATCAGACTGGCACAAAAGTATTATACAATCCAGATACGGAAAACTAGATAACATTAAAGTGGCTTTTAATGGCGTCGATTTATCATTATTTAAGCAAACAGAAAAAACTAATTCAATGGTCTGGAGTTCTTGCTTTGAACGTGGGTTAAACTATTTTATTAACTACGTTTATGATAGGATCAGGAAAGAAGTACCTAACTTCGAACTAAAAGTATGTAGTTATAATAAGTATAATTTCAGACATAAAGATATTAAGTACTTAGGTCAGTTATCTAAAGCGGACTTAGCTAAAGAACAATGCAAGGCTAAAATATGGTGTTATCCAAACTTAGGTTTTGCGGATAATGAACCTAACTTCAAAGAAACTTTTTGCATTACTGCCGTTGAAAATGCAGCTGCTGGAAATTGTATAATAACCTCGGCATTGGGAGGTTTAGGTACTACCTGTAAAGGTATTGATTTTATCTCTAATGAATTTTATGTAAATGAAAAGATCCATAACTTAGAAAGCTATGGACGGCTTCTTGCTGATCTTTGCATAAAAGCACTAAGAGGTGAATTTTTCACCTCATTTGATTATAAAAGATTTACATGGATAAATGCAGCAAAAGATTTAATTAGCTAAAAACTGCATAATCGTTTGATTATATTTCTCGGCTACAATATGTGGCGGAGTTAAGTGTGATTCTTTTATTAGAAAGACATTTTTACTCTTCACATCAATATCAAAATCGACGATTAACACCAGTTTCTGATTATTTCTCTCTGCTGTTTCTATCATTTTTAAGACATCAGTTTTTGGATCTTTGTCATTTCTAGGTTCTTTGTAGAAATATACAAATACAGGTTTTTCAGACATTCTTTCGAGTCTGCTAATGTATTTTGTATAAGTCAATTCTGAGTTACGATCGTAGAAGATGTCAAAATCTCTTTTTGTCGGTTCATGCGAATTGGGATCATATTTATAATGGTTATAATAAATTGTGATACCGCATGATAATCTTATGTGACAACAATTTATATCTCTATCCGAGATCATGTACTCTTTATTTAAGCGTCTGCTGTTAACTTCTAATTCAAAATCATTAAAATCGATGCTATCATAGATATTCATTAGTTTAGCAAAATCGCAGGAACTAATTTGATGCCAAATGAATGGATTTTTATATTCTAAATGGTTTAGTTTATATAAAAAACCGCCTACACAATTATTACTTATTATGTTCATTCTAACCTTCTCCATTTTCTAGAGCGTCAATAATCGAATCTATGCTCAAGCCATTATCGCGAATGAGCTTTGCTATCTCAGCAGCGGTCCAGTTTTTCTCTCTCTTTCCTAAACGTTTACGCTTAGGTTTGTATGAGGCCATGAACGCTTTTACATCGTCAGCATCTGCAAATAGTTCATGGGCATCGACGAACCAGCTAAATTCAGCCGTATTGTCGTCATCTAAGTATCCGCGAGTATTTTCAAATGTCAAAATTCCATTTGAATAGGATTCAACTTTTTCTTTTACGCTCCAGCCAAAATCTCCGTAAGCGTCATATCTCTTTAGAAATTCGCCGATCCACTCTTCGTCGGATTCTTTGAAGACATATCTATCTCCGGTAGATTCATTAAGACTTGCGCCTTTCACTGCGAATCCTGCGCTCTCGAGGATCTCTCTTGATTGTTCAAATGTCATCTTCATATTCTATTTATCTCCTTACCAGAGTCTGAATCTGCTTCTTCTGCCTTCTCTCTTCTCGCCGCCGAGGTATTTTGACTTCCACTCGATCACGACGTCTCGCTCGAACAGGTCGTCGAGGTAGCTTCCGTTGTAGGCGCTGTTTCCAGCATGAGAGACTGGAGTTAGCTTCTCTTTAGCTAGCTTCTCTGGATCGAACTCGTACTCGACCCACTTTCCAGACTTGATTCCGGCTTCGATGTCTTTCTTGAGCTCTTGGAATCCGCTGTCTGTGATGTAGTAGAAGTACTTGTGTCTTCCTCCGCCTGGCTCGCATAGGACGATGTGATTGCCCTTTGTGGCTTCGACGGCAGCGTCCTTCTCTTCTCCAGTGACTTCTAGCTCATCCGTCTGTCCGAACTTCGTGAGCTTCAGATACGGGTACTTGCTCATCAGAGCTTCGCACTTCTGGAGCCAGATGCCGTGATGTCCGTCCTTGCCCATAGGACGTCTCAGAGCGTTCCACCATCTGCGGCTTCTAGCCATGCCGTAGTTGTTAGCAGATCTGATGTCGCTCTCGTCGAGCTGCTGGTAAGCCCACTGATGGACCATCTCGTGGATCATCGTGTTTCTGAAAGTCTGATAGTTCTCTATGTCATCGTTTATGCGGATAGCCGAGCAGAAGATCTTGTTGTCATGCGCATCGAAGTCGTTAGTGCACTGACCGAGAGAGCCCTTTCCGCTCTTCGGCATGAAGAACTTCGGTCGTTTCAGCTCGTTTCCGAAGTACTTCTCGTTGAACAGCTCCCACTGTCTCGCGATGAATCCGGTGCTGACGTCGACTGGAGCTGCTGGATCGAGCTCTTTGGGTACTCTCGGCTTCTCTTCGTCGTCGCTTGATGGAGCTGGACTAGCACTTCCAGTCTGTTCTTTGCGCTTCTCTCTTCTCGCCTTCGCACGAAGTCTCTTAGCTTCTCTCTGCTCTGGCGTCAATTCACGCTCTAAAAGGAGGTCTAGAATGCTCATTCTATTACCTCCGGTCCAGCACTACGGTCGACGTAAACAGCGATCCAGACACGCTCTTTTGCGTCTTCTAGGGGTATGTCTCTGTCATAGGCTTCGAACATGACTGACTCTAGATGGTCTAGATCGGGCTTGAAGTTCTCTCTAGCTGCCTTCTTGAGCACAGCAGATCTCAATGCAGCGATGTACTGAGCTTCTTGTTCCTCAGCTTCGGACAAGAACTTTGCGCCGCTATTGATCAAATGCGTAAAAGATTCGGATAGTCTCATAAGAAATTTCTCAAAATATGTCTGAATTATTTATAAGGAGGGGTTTACGAAACAATCTGATTTACTTAAATTTCTCATGTAAACTTCAACAAAAGGACCAAAATGACCCTATCTGAATACACAAAGCGAGTCATGGAAAAGCTCATGGCGGACCCGTTTGTGCTTCCGCCGTTAGCTCCAGTCCAGCTCGTCAAGAAGAACGAAGGACTCATCGCAGAAAACTGGGAATGGGGAGAACCCGTAGAAAATACTGCGATTATGCTTAAGCTTCAACACAAGAAAGATTCAACAAAAGGACCAACTATGAACGAAAAGCCTATCAGTTGCGGATTCCTCGTTCTCAACAGCAAGAACGAAATTCTCGCTTGCCACCCGACTGGCGCAGCATTCAACGAAGGGTGCTGGAATGTTCCGAAGGGCGTGAAGGATGAAAATGACAAGTTGGATCTCATCACGGCCGTAAGGGAGCTTAAAGAAGAGACAAACTTGGAATATGACGTAGACGTAGACTTCGTTTATGATGCTGAGAGAATGCCGTATCTCAAGAACAAAGACATTCATCTCTTCGTCGCACGAGCAAAGATCGGAGAATCTTATATCTCCAAGAGCCAGGACGAATTTATGTCGAAAGTCTTCTGCTGTTCTACATTCAAGAACGATCGCGGATTCTGGGTCCAAGAGATGGACGCTTTCACTTTCACTTCTGACATCAACATGTTCAACAAGGGACTTCGTCAAGTCATTCAGAAGATCATGGACGAACTCTCCAACAAGCAAGGAGCAAAACAATGACCGGTAAAGAAAACATCGAGAGATATATCGAGGCTCACAAAATCTTCGACCTCGAAGGTTTCAGCATTTGTGAAACCGTACCAGCATCTTCTTTTGTTCCGAGGGCTGAATAATGCCAAGATACGCAAAGAAGGGAAGCACAAGAGAACAGATCATCGAACTGATGAGAAAAGAGCTCATAAAAGAGCACCAGAAGGGCTATCTTCGTGGAGTTGGCATCGACTGGGAAAACGCTTCAGATATCGACGTCATGGAAAACTTCCTTCACGAGATAGTCGGGTTCTCGAACAGTCTCGCTAACAAGGACGTGAGCAAGATCGACTTCGACTTCGAGAATTCCGAGATCGACAACGAGGGAGAAAAAGCTCTGCCCGATGGAACTGCGATCATCTGGGCTTACGCTGGCGGCGACTGGGAATATCCTGTGTATTTCGTTCTCTACTTGGATCCAGACAATCACATTCGCGCTTATGTGCCGAAAGACGGCAACACGTACTGCCACAAGTGCAAGTCTGCTTGGGGAACATGCGAGTGCAATGACGAAAAGGACAGTGAAGACCACCTCAATGATGACAACTACGGTCCAGACTACGACGCTATGTACAAGGACGTGTGCAACCGCATTCAGACAAAGGAGTAACTAATAATGACGAGAAAAGAGTTCTTACACTGCCAGATGTGCAAGCACTGCTACGACCACAAGTGTCGTGACATGAGCCAGATGACGATCTCGATGTGCAAGAAGCATCACTGGCCCACTTATGATCCGAACTGTCCAGACTACGAAGAGACTGACGCAGAGTTCAACTGGGCGAGAGCAGAACTAAAGAAAATCGAGGAACGAGAAAATGATCAAACTACACGACTTGAGCATCAGCTCGAAAACTGCTAAGCAGTGCAAGGGACTACTTCATGAGCTATTTGACAAGCTCAAAGAGTCTGACTATCCGATTTACGAAAATGTGTCAAAACCGACAGTAGAGCTGCTTGGACGAGCTCATGAATTGGTACGATGCATCAATCTCTACCTTACTGACGACATTTTGCTGCAGACAGAGAAGGACTCTATGGACCAGATCCAGGCTATCGTAACTGGGACATATAAGCGCCACGAAGACGATGACGTGGTAGTCGTGATCAACCTATTCCAAAACGGCACGCAGATAAATCTCAGAGAAATTTGAGAAAATCTTGATTTTTAGGGTTTACGATTCTCTTGAAAATACGTATATTATGATCGTAACTTCAACAAGGACCAACCACTATGAAAATCAAGACTTTCCAATTCGTGCTCTCCAACTTCTGCGGCAACGAATTACACAACAACTCCAAGGATTGGGAACAGAAATCTAAGGCCGACAAACAACGTCCCTACAGCAACGAGAAGCAGATCGACCGTAAGCTGAACAAGTGGATCGAGAAGAACAACGCGATCATCAAGGACATCAAAGTCGTAACTTACACGATCAACCGCCAGAACAACGGCTATGACGACACTGTGATCGCTATCTACACGATCATGTATGACCTTCCCGAAGGCGCCGAAGACCAGAAGGAGGAAGCATAATGTCAGTCAAAGAGATAAAGATTGAAAAGATCGTATGCGACATCTGCGGCAAGGAAATGTCTAAGGACGAAGTCGCTGAACTCGCACGTGACATGGAAACTCCGTATGCTTACTTCATGGATCAGGTTAGCCACGTGAGAGTCCGCTTCACTGATCTGTGCGCTCCCTACCAGAAGACGGTAGAACACCCAGATCTCTGTCGAAACTGCATGGCCAAGGTTCTCGCCAAGGCACTCTACAATGTAACAAACTTCAAGGTAGACGCTGAGGCTGCAACTCGCGCTTACAATGAGGGCAAACTCAAAGAACGCGCACGCGTAGAACTCAAGGAGGAAGCATAATGGCTGACGAACAAAAGAAACCGTATCTCTTAATCGTAGTGCTCGGCATCATCGTCGTTGCACTGCTAGCATCAATCGATCTGAGTGGCGTATGGAAGAGCGACGAAAAACCAGTGAGGGACTACACTGCTCACGACGCGATCTTCCCGTTCAAGTGGAACTACAAGCTGTGCGACGAAGTTCATATCGACAGTCTCGGACACAGAGTGAGGGTAGTCAGTCAGGAACACTCTACTGCTAGCTGCGAGCGAAGAGATGATCATCAGAACTGCACTGCTTGGCTCGTCAAGGTTTATACGAATCCAGCCATCGCGTACATGAAGGGCTGGAAGGACGCAGACAAACAAGAACTCAATCTTCATGAATATACCTACGACAGTCTGGGTCGTCCTACCCGAGTCATAGTTCGTGAAAATACGAGAGATACATCTTTCAAGTTCGTTCGTGATCGCGCTCTCAAGTATGACGGAAAGGGTCGAGTGATCGAGATGCTCACTAACAACTACGCAGACTCCCTCTTGGGCGCTGAACATGTTCGTTACACGTACTTCGAAGACAAGGTAGATTCGATCATCATGAAGATCAATCGGAACGGAAAGGTAGACGAATGGAGAGTCTCGTGCCGTGCTAACTTCCAAGCAGATCCGTCCTGCTACTATGGTACGAATCCGACATTTGAACCTTACTCTATCTCTGAGCTGATCTATGAGCACTTGGCTACATCCGACCGAGATCTATATGAGAAGTTCGAAAGCGTAGAATCCTACCCAGTCGGGCGTCTGAAAACTGTAAAGTACTGCAGTGACCATGACTTCAGCTTCGAGATCCGTGAAGCGCTTCCGAAGTCCAACTATCCAGGAGCCGCAGAATGATCGACGCAGAGAAGGAACTCTACAAGGCAGAGCAGTCTATCCAAGACGCTATAGATTCTCTGGACCGAGCTAATATGGTAGAACCTGAAGCGAAGGAACTCTACTATATCGCTGCTGCTCTCTACAACCGTGTTCAGAATCTCCGTTGCGGGATCAGAGGAAATAAGTAAAAGAAAAGGCTGTGAGTTGATCACAGCCTTTTTTGTTGTGTATTGAGGAAATGCTAGAACCAGACGTCTTCCCAAGCTTTGCACTTGCTTCCATCCTTGGTAGTCCAGTCGTATGACTTAGCGATGAAGTAGTCTTCGCAGCCGATAACCGGATCTCCCTTGATGACTAGCTTATCGCTCTTCGGATCATGCTCCTGCGAGAACAGCAATGTGCCCTTGAGCCACTGACGCTTGATTTTGCGGATCCAAGACTCGATCTCTGTCTCGTCGATCGGGTCATGACCGTAAGTGTATGGATCTCCGTACTCCTGATTTTCGATGCATGTTCCGTCTTCGTCGTATAGCTTGAGATAGAGATGGAATCTAGCGAGACCGTCTTCCTAGAATTCGTCCCTCCAGCTTTCGTTGACACTCTCGTTGACGTCGCCGTTGAGCAGCTTCTTTGTCTCTTCTGGGCTGAGAAGTCTTGCAGTGTAGTCAATTCCAGCAGCGGGATGAATGCAGCTAGTGTGGACGAGGATGCCTCTTGATCTGTCAGTAGAGAGCCAGAGATCATCGTCAAAGTGACCAGTCAGCTGTCGTGATCCGTTGTCGCGGATCTTGTGACTGAGATTCTTCTCATGCTTGAATCTCATCTTCTTTCCGTCTACGTTGACTAGCACTGTAGATCCGATAGTTCTCCAGTTCTTGATGTACCCAGTCTTCGGATCGACTTCCAACGCATTGGGCTTACTGAATCCGATGACCTGCACATATCCACGCTCTGTATTAGCAGATGAGTATCTCCAGTTCTCGTTACCCTGAAGATCGATTCCGACTTCTTGGAACTTCGCGTTGAGAGTCTTGATCAGTCTTTGGATCACTCCCTCTATGAACCAGCCGCCGTTGACGTCGACATAGACAGTGACGCCCTTGTTCCAGTCGTTCGGCTTGATCACGTGGTAATAAGATCTTCCATCTTTCTTGAATGCGGGCTTGTGATCTTTCGTATCTAGGTAGTGCTGATCGACTTCTCTCATTGCAGCATTGAGGACTCGCTCGAACTTTCTCAGCGAGAAAGCGCCTCTAGCTTCATCGATTCTCTCTAGCGCAACTCCAGCTTCGTCGAGAATCTCTAGTGCCTGTTCTTTATTCATAATACTCCTTAGCTGAAGGACTTGAGAAGTCCGAGTTCTTTCGTTAGAGCCTTAGCTTCGTCGTCGATGAGCGTAGTGATCTCTGACTCTTCCTTGAAGACCTTGCCTGTAGCCTGAATCTGGTCGATGAACTCTTCAAGCTCATCGATAGCGTCCTGCACGTCGAAGTCTCCGTCACCGCCAAGCTCTCTCGTATTGGCCTTCACAGAGAACTTCTTTCCAGAAGCCAAGCAGATCTCCACGAGCTCATCTGCGAAGTCTCTGAGTGACTCGTAGACTTCCTGTAGATGGGTGTGATGGAAACCGCTCTTGCATGTCCAGTGCCATAGATGAACTTGGTCAGCGAAGAACAACGCCTCTAGTGCGAGCGCGTATAGCTCTTCCACGTTCACCTGTTCAAGGTAGCTCTCGTTGATAGCTTTCTTTCCAGACTCTTTGAGAATCTCCATAGCTTCGGAGACTGTCATCTTCTCTTTCATTGTTTCCCTCTTGTACTCTCTAGAAGTTCTTTTGCTTTGCTAAATTCCATAATTTCATCAATAATCAGTTTATTTATATGTTTGTCAGTTTACACAATATAGAAATTTTCTTATATTTTGACTATAGACTATGCAAAAAGGAGCCAAACATGAAGATTTTCAAAGTACTTCTCTCCGATTCTGACTATGATGACTTCATCAGCGCCGTCATGGTCGCAAAGGACGAAGATACGATTCGTGAACACGAAGATGAGTTCCATCAGGGATTCCTTCCGTGGGACGAGACTAAGAAGGCTAAGATGTCCATCGTCGGCGTCGCGTTCAAGATGAACTCGTATCAGGGCTTCAAGTCAATCGAAGAGATTGGAATATACACTGGAAAAGAACTGCCGAAAGGCAAGAAGATCGGCGTGATCCTCGCTAACACGAGGAAAGCATAAGGAGACTATATGACTTATAGAATGATCGGCGTCTGCTCTATCTACAACAAGATGGACCACAAGATCGCAGAAGAACAATTGGATCTAGAAGGCGAGTACAGTCTCGATCCAGTCGCTAGGACAAAGCTAGTCTGGAAAGCTCAGCACATGATGAAGCGTAAGTATCTGAGATCGCGTGTCGAGTTCGGAAAGTTGAACTTCTACTCGAAAGTCGGACGTGAGTTTGTCGACATGAGCGAACGAGCATTCTAAAGGAGAGCTATGACTTACGAAGAGGCAAAGCAGACTGCGCTTGACGCTATGACTGACTATCCAGACCAGATCAAGGTCACTAACTATTCTGGAGACGGAGATGAATTCACTGCTATCTCTTACTCGAAGAAGACTAAAAGAGATAGAGACAACAAAGACTGGGACATGCTGATCTCTCCAAGGTCTATCGAGTACAGAGAGTATTATGAAGATCTAGCGCTCAATGTAGTCAAGAACAATATCCCGAAGACCGTCGCGATCAAACAGGTATCGAGAGGTAATCTGTATGAGTTCCTTGGACAGCAGGTCGAGTACGCAAATCTTGTGAGAGAAAAGCATGGAAAAGAAAAGTAAGGCTAAGAATGGAGTCTTCACCTGGATGGACTTGAAGATGCACAAGAAGCTCACGAACGATCTGGTAGAGCACGCTAAGATTCTATCTAAGAAGTTCTATCAGTACGAGAAGTATGTCGATCTCGACTGCTCCAACTTTTTCGATCCTAAGACGCTGGAGGACTACAATTCCATCTTCGTTAGCGACTGGGCGTTCGACTGCGCTGTTCCATATATTCAGTTCACAGCTATCGACGACAGAGACGAGGTGCGTGAGGTCGCCGAGATCTCTATCTCGTTCTTCCGCATGACTCTGTCAGAGATAGACAAGATGGAAAAAGAGTGTGAAAAGATCAAGAAGAAGTCCGACGATGGCAAAAAGGAAAATGAAGAGTACAAAACATTCCTGAGGCTGAAAGAGAAGTTCGAAGGCAAGAAAAATTAAGATTTTCTTGATTTTTAGGGTTTAGATTTCTCATAGTTTTACCTATATTTGATATGTAAACTTAAAACAAGTACCAAAACTATGACCAATCTCGACCGCTCTCAGCACCCGACCCTCAACGACAATCTCGACTTCCGCAAGGATCTCGCAAAGCTTCTCCAGAAGTACAACGCTGAGATCCGTTCTGAACACGACGAAGATCTCTCCTTCATCATCAAGGGCGTGGGCTGCTATCTTCTCAACGAGAAGGGCTTTGGCTGTGCTAACGCCGACAACATCATCGGCTTAGAAGAGAAGCCGAAGCGCGAGAGGAAGCGCAAGGTAAAGAATCCTCTCCGCCGCTGGATGTACGAGTACTACCGCTACAATCCGCAGCTCGGCACTAGCGTCCGAGTCGATGAAGTCTACGCTAAGACTCAGAAGGAAGCAGAACGAACTGCTAAGCGTCACTGCGACGACTACACTGCTTACGGCTCTCTGTCCTTCAAGAAGCTCATCAAGGTCTCTGAACCGATCGTCTTGGATCTCGACGTGAAGGTCCGAGACCGCCACTACGACGAACTGCGCAAGACTTACTCGGAATATCAGAACGCCTATCCCAAGCAGCACTCCGAAGGCTGGGACAAGCTCACCGACATCGCATAACAGGTAAAAACAAATTTACAAAAATCTCGGGAACGGTTCCCGAGATTTTCTGTTGCGAAGCGGAGCGTAGCTATCTTTTGCTACATCCAGAGCCCAGAGACAATGAGCCTATTCAGGAATCTCACTGTCTCTGACCTCTGAAGAACGTCTTTTGCTGACTCCTTCGCCCGTCGACTTATGAGTAGACTCACCCTGAAGCTTATGGATCGGTCATCCTGTATTCCAGCTACATCTTCAGGCGCTAATGGCGGCTGTGTGCACGAATAGCTACAATCGTGCTTCGATACTCCATGTTCGTTCATTCGTGCGAGAGGAGTTCCATCGCGAACGGCGCACGCTTACCGACAGCATCATTGAGTTGTGCTTCGTTCCAGCGTTACGGCTTAAAAATGTCGGACTAAAAATTACTAAAAATGAAAGCATACCGTTTACAAACTGATCAGATTTTCATATATTTGAAGCGTAACCTTCAAAAAGAGGACCAACTAATGAAAATCAACACTAACCGCTTCCAGTCTTCTGCTCTCAACTGCGCTATGGATCTCTGCAAGAGAATCCGCGACTTCGGACACGAAGCTTACATCGTCGGCGGATCTGTGAGAGACATGGTTCGCGTCGAGCTCGGCCAGACTAACGTCTTGGATCTGCACGACGTGGACATCGCGACTAACATGCCCATCGACGCGCTGCAGAAGAACTTCCGCACAGAGTCTAACAACGGCGAAGCTCACGGAACTATCTTGGTCTTCAACATCTACGGCTATCCGTTCGAAGTGACTCAGTTCCGCACTGACGGCGACTACTCTGACGGTCGTCATCCCGACACTGTGGCTTTCACTCGTGACTTCAAGGAAGACGCTGCACGTCGTGACTTCACGATCAACGCTATGGGCATGGACGGCGAAGGAAACATCATCGACCCGTTCAACGGCATCAAGGACATCGAAGATCACGTTCTGCGAGCTGTCGGAGAAGCTGACAAGCGCTTCAAGGAAGACTCGCTCCGCATTCTCCGTGGCGCTCGCTTCGCTGTCAACTTCGGCTACGAGATCGAACCCGACACGTACAAGGCTATGAAGGACAACGCCGTTCTGACTAAGGGACTCTCCAACGAGAGAGTCCGCAAAGAGATCGCTGCTGTCAAGAACAAAGAGTGCGGATTCCAGCTGTTCCTCAACATTCTGAGCAAGACTGGAATCACGGACGTCTGTCCCATGTTCGAATGGATCGATCTGCACGCTCTTCACGTCGCAGCTCTCAGGGCTCCCTCTTTCGGCAAGACTTCTGTCTTCGTGATGATGACTATGTTCAGTCACCAGAGCGATCGTCAGGCAGAGCTCTGCCTCCTTACAAGAGAAGAGAAGAAGCAGCTGAAGTGGTACAAGAGGTTCTTGGCTAAGCGAGATGACCTGATGAGCTGGATCGAGATGGTTCAGTTCGTCAAGGGCGACTGGGAAACTTTCCTCAGCATTCTCGATCAGCGTGAACTTCCCGACTGGGCTATGCGCATTCCTGAAGCTCTGCAGCTCGCTAAGATCCAGATCGACCAGACTGCAATCTCTGACCGTCTCAAGGCAGAGGGTTGGCAGCCAGGTCCCGTCTTCGGCGACATTCTCCGTGGCGAGATAGAAAAGATCTACCAAGATGCAGTGAACAAAATGTAAGAACATTCTGTAAACAACTTATTAACAAAGTTGGTTTGGACACAAAAAGAGACGGTTCAACGCCGTCTCTTTCTTTGTTTCAACAATTTTTTAGGATTCGTCTCTTTCTTGTTCTTCGAGAAAGCGATTCAGCTGTTCAGCAGCTTCCTTCGGCGTATATCCGTCTTTGAAGTTCTGGATGATGTCAGCTCTCCACTCGTCAGTGACATAAGAGTTAGCGGTGATAGGTCCATAGCCGAGTTTCATGAGCTCTACTTTGACCATGTCCATCCAGTCGCTGCAAGTGACTGCGCTCTCGTCGATTTTCTTTCCAGACTCTTTGATGATCTCTAGCGCTTCTTTGACGGACATCGGCTCTTTAGTGTCAAGCAGCTGCTTAGAGATCGAATCTACGATTGCCGAAGGCGCCTGTTTTCCGTCGTTGACAAGCTCCATGATGTCGAAGCCTCTAGCTTTTACTACGCTCTTAGGATCCATCTTCTTTTTCTCAGCGATGCTCATGATGCAGTGGTCGAAGTGAGCCTTCTTGATGTTGTCCATAGACTTGATGAGCTCTACTGCGTTCTTGCGCTTAGACTGTGGTGCGCTGTTGATGATCTCAGTAGCGTAGTTCTCGAAAGCTTCTGTCACTGGAGCTCTATATCGTCTGAACTCGTCTCTGACTGCAGAAGCGCAGTCGTAAGCGTTCATCTTGTCAGCGTAGAAGTCTCGGATCCAGTCTTCGGCCTTCTTCATCTTGTCTTCATCGATGACAATTCCGATAGATGCAAGCGCGTCTAGAACCTTTCTCTTATATCTGTCGTAGCCGTTTCCGAAGAAACCTTCGTTGATGCACTCTGATAGTCTTAGCATAATATCACTCAATTTCAATTTAGTTTATTTATACCGTTAAAAGAGAGCTAAACATTCTTATATTGTATAAATATCCTATAAAGAGGAATTTCTATGAGCGAATTTGCTGAGGCTAAGAAGCTGCTCGAGTCGACTGGTCATCGAGTCGTCAAGGAGTCATCTCCAGACTATCACTTCGAGAAGATTATGAAGATCACAGAGCTTCTCTACGACAACATCGAAGAACTGAACTATGACGACGCGCGTGACATCGCTGAGTACATCTCTGAGAAGATGGAATCTCTAGACGTTGATCGTGAGTACATAGCAGAGACGCTAGAGCAGATGCTCGACGACTGCGGCGTCCGTATCTCGTTTGATCTGTCTTCTAGACTCGCTAGCATGATAATCTCTCTGTAAATAAGAAAAAAGAATTTAACATGAAAAATCTGTCCGAAGCATTGTTTGTTCTAGAAAGAGCCGATATTCTCGTAGAAGCGTATCCGGGAAAGGGCTACAATAAGCCCATCAAGCAGATGATTGATGAGATAGCACAGGCAGGAAAGCTTAGTCTTCTCAGAGATCGTCTAGTAGCTGCTGTAGCTAAGGATCTCGAACGGGCGCTTCCTATGCATCTGAGTGGCATCAGCTCCAATACGTGGTTTGCAAACACCATCAATCTCGGCACTGGTCCTTCTAATCAGAGAGAGGCTAAAGAGAAGGCTAGAGAAGCTTTCGATCACGCTAGAGCTAGTACAGGAATTCCTGTCTATCTCAGAAAGTATCGTCCAGTAGCGAAGAATGGCTATGGTGAATGGCTCGCTTACTTCAATGTATTCAGCGACGACTATGGTCACACGAAAATAGAAGACATCGCTAGCATTCTGACGAACAACGACGAGTACTGGGAGATTCTCGACGACGTATACACGAAGAGATCCAACAAGATCGTCAAGCATGAGCCGAGCGAAGATGAGAAGAACGTAAACAGCGCGAGAGAAACAAGCGCACTTAGAGCACTCAACAGCATCAGCAGAGCTCCTTTGACAAAGAAAGACTGGGAGAGATTCAACAGCAGCACAATCGGCCGACAGCTAGCAACGCTAGACAATCTTGGAGAAGATAAGCTCAACTCTAGAAAGCACGCTATCCTTCTCATGATGGCTAAGAAGTACAATGGAGCCTTTGGCGACGAGATCGACTTTGGAAATGAAGAGGTAAGATTGACCAAGGTTAGCAGATTCTTGAGAAGATGCGGAATCTCTATACCTAGCTCGTACTCAGAACGTGAACTGATGTCCAATGTTCTGGAAGCACTAGGAAAGGTCAAAGACTACTTCAAAGATGAGCTAGAAGTTCTCGAACAGTAACTAAAACTTTACAATTCCAGTGGTTTTACAGATCGCTGGAATTTTTGTAGATTTACTATGAAAGGCACAATATGAAACCTACATTCAAAGTACTATACGAGAACTTCAACAGGAACACTATCGAGTTCCAGAACTGGTTCGACTTCGGACAGTGGTCTGTGATCAAGAGGGAGCTGTCTAAGACGATCAAGAAGCTTAGGAAATTCGAAAAGCTTTACGCTTACAAGATCGGCTTCAACGAGATTCAGCCAGAGCTGAGAAAATTCTTCAAAGAAGAGCTGACATGGAGTGTCGAGTTCAAGAAGTGCAAGAACATGGACGATCTGATAGAGTACACAGTCGAATGGCAGCTAGACCGTCTTTGCATGTACTACTTCTGGGCTAAGTGCGAGTATGAAGTGATCGTATCGGCTTGGCCGCCGAGAGATGGATCAGATCGAAAGATCGACATCTACACTCAGCTCAAAGAGAACTGGGATATATTCAAAGAACTCGTATTTAGAGAGTTGAAGCTCAAATGACCGTAGAAGAGAAGACTGAGTTTGACAAGCTCACGGACACGTCGTATCTTTTCAGACTGATATTCAACAAGGCTGGATTCGATCTAGCCTGCATTCATCTGAACGGCGTAAACTGCTGGCACTTGTACTACAAGACTGCCATAGTCGGCGCTATCACGACACGCTTATGGGAATCAGAGGAAGACCATTGCACTTACACGAACATGCGTCTGTACAAGTACTTCACTGACAAGTTCCCGAAGGCTAGAGACTTCTTGATGTCCGAGTTCTTCGAGATGAACGGACAGAAGAGAGTCAGGTTCGAGTTTGATAAATTCAAAGATTACACAGACCAGATCACGAAGTGCGCTGAGAGTCTAGTGAAGCACGACGAAGACGAGGATGAGCCAGACACTCTGGAAGACTCGATCGCTAGACTGAAAGACTTCTGTGATGAGTTTGACGCTAAGTTCTCTAACAATACTCTGTTCAAGGATGTTAGAGCGCTGCTGAAAGAAAACAAGAGATTGAATGAACTTATAAAGGAAAAAGAACATGACGAGAAACGAACAGATCCAGAAGAGAGAGGAACTCGTAGCGGAGCAGAGGAAGATCAACCTCGCAGTCAAGATTCTCAAGTCTGAGAGCATTCCGATGAACGACGGCGTGAAGTATGCACTGATCCAGTATCAAGAACGCCTAAAGAAGATCGACCACGAGATCCGCGTTCTCGCTGACGCTAAAGTCGAAGAGTATGACGGCAAGACTGAGCCAGGCGCATGGACCATCGAATGGGACTTCGAGGGCGAGAAGGCATATCCGACGAATCACAGACTGCTCTTCAGCAACAAGTGCACGCAGGATGAAGTTCTGAAGTGGAACGACATGAACGCTGCTAAGAGCTTCGCTGCTTGGTACGCTGGCAAGTACGCTTGGAAGATCGTTCCAGTAGAGACGCTGCCGAGGGAGTAATGAGATACTTCGTTCTGAGCGACATTCACACGGATCTATGGTTTCCTTCTGCTGTCGATAGACCGCGTTGGGAATGCTATGATCCGCACGAGAGTGTAATTCAAGAGACGCTTGACTTCATCTGGAGGCTCAGAGAGTACCCGACAGATGTTGACGGAATCATCGTTCCTGGCGACATCACGAACGACTACCAGTCAACCTGCTATACGATCAAGTGGCTGTCTGAGAAGTACAAGAAAGTCTACATCGTCATCGGCAATCACGACATGACGGTTCGTGGAAACGCTACGCCCAGTCGGAGCAACCTGCCATTCAAGTCTAGTCAGGAGAAAGTCGACGCTTTGGTAGAGTATGGCAAGAGTCTCGGAAACGTGAGAGTGCTAGACAAGATGCTCTATGACGACATCGCTGGCACTATGGGCTTTCCTGACTTCAAGTGCTGCTGTCCGGACGCAGCGTGGGCCGAGAGATCGAAGCTGTACTGGAAGAGATCTTGGTATGACGGAAAGTACTGGAGAGGAAAGAACTTCAACGCAGACGCTTTGTGGGAAGCTGAGAGCCGCAGAATGAGAACCTTGATTCTCATGCAGCCGAAAGTCATGGTAACTCACTATATGCCGATCCAGTTGGGAATTTCCTTCGACTTCAGGAACGATCCTCTCAACGCAGTCTTCTACTTTGACGCGAAGGAATTCCTTGAGCTCTTCGATCATGACGCTTATTGGCTGTGCGGACACGTCCATGAGGCCAAAAGGACGGTATACACGAACGCTAAGGGCTTCAAAATCACGATCCTGTGTAACCCGAACGGCTATCCAGAAGACCCTCATAAGTGGGTTTATGAGCCCGAAACGTGGAGAGGACAGATTCGAGCCGACAGATCGTTCGAGTACAACAACGAAGCATTCATCATCGAAGTATAGGAACCCTATAAATATCATAGAAACCTAAAGTTCGAACACATAGGAGAGTTTCTAAAATGAAAGAACAAGAAGTAACATTGACTGAAGCAGAGCTCAGCGACGTGAAGAACTCCATCGCTACTCTTTGCAAGAAGTACATCGCTGGATCTTTCTTCGACAAGCTCGTAGACTCCAGCGGCATCAAGATCGCTAAGGACATTCTGATGTCCGACCTGAAGGAAATGATCGGCCACGGCACTTCAGCACCAGCTGCTAAGAAGTTCGCTACTGCCATCCTCACTGCTAAGTCCACTCCAGCAGTCGACACGATCTTGGCGAACTACATGCTCAAGGGTGACGGCATGGGCGCTGGAATCGGCTACAACGAGTCCACCGCAGTTCCAGTCCAGTCATTCCAGCAGTTCCTGTCTGAAGCTCGCAAGGCTGAGAAGATCGACGGCAAGCCGTCTCAGGAAATGATCGACGAAGCTATCAAGACTGTTGAAGCTGAGGGCTACAAGGTCAACAAGATCGCCGAGAAGTCTGCAAGTCACGAAGTGGTAACTCAGGATCAGATCGACGAAGCTATCGAAGTCGCTAAGAAGCACGGCTATCGCGTCATCACTCAGGAGCAGATCGAAGAGGCTAAGAAGATCGTAGAGGCTAAGGGCTTCAAGGTCGTGAACGAGAAGGACGAAGACAACGACATCAGAGATCTCGCTAGAGAATATGCTGGCGTAGAGAAAGATCCAGAGAAGGATGTGCTCTACATCAAGCTTTACGACTACGATCCGGACGAAGTCGCTGACTTGATCAACGCTTCTCTACAGGACAAGGCTGTCCCGACCTATCTCAGAAACATCTTCCAGAACGGTGCTAAGGCAGGAAAGAGCTGTGTCTGCATCGATCTCGGCACATACGAAGAGGCTGACGAAGATGAGACGATCGAAAATCTCACCAAGCTCGTGGACGCTTTCGTTGAGGGCGCTGTCGGTCTAGAAGCTGAGTACAGCGAAGAGCTGCTCGACAACTACCCGTTCCTCTTCAAGAAGGCTTACATCAGCAACCTATAAGCTGTTTGTAAACAACTTATTAACAAAAGCTGTCCGTACTGGGCAGCTTTTTTCTTGTGTTGCAGAAAAAAAATTGAGATTTTTCTAAAATAAGGGTTTAGATTTCTCAAAGTAATACCTATATTTACTGCGTAAACAAAACTAACCTCCCTCAAAAGGATCAACTATGAATATCTGGGACAACAACATCGAAACCAAGTCTGGTGCAACTTTCACCCTCCACTATCGCGGTCTCAAGAACAAGACCTACAGTGGCTTCCTCCGCAACGCTGAATGGCCGCGTAACTGCGCCATCTCTATCCCGAAGACCGTGGGCATGGCTAAGTTCCAGTCCATCGTGGATCTGGTCATCGACAACGAAACTCAGTTCAACGAAGCTAACACTCTCGGCCGTCCCCGCTACTACGACATTCTCGCTAACGGCGTCGAACATCTCCAGCCGAGCAACAAGATCTTCGATCTTCGCGAAGCCAACCCGGACTTCCACACTTACAAGAACTCCAAGCGCATGTGGTACTACAAGTCCATCGGCGGCAACTTCAACATGAAGTCCATCAAGATCAATCACATGCGTCTCATCGACTCCGTCTCCTTCAACGACTTGATGCCGTATATCAAGAACGAAGAGGTCAAGACTGTCATCCTCGCTCTCCGCCGTCAGAAGTTCGAATTCGAAGCCGAATTCATCCGCTTCTGCGACCAGCTCATCGACGCTACCGAAGATACTCTCATCAGCGCTTACAACGGCTACATGAAGTCTCTCATCGGCACTCACACCACTCTGATGCGCCACAAGAAGAACGGCGAAGAGAGCCTCACCTACTACGTCTACGTCGAAGCTGACGCCGACATCGCTACAAAGAAGCGTCAGGAATGGCAGGGTCGAGCTGACATTCCGGCCAACGCCAACGTCAAGGTCGTGGAAGTCAAGATGTTCCCGCAGCAGGCAATCGCCGAAGCTATGGACGACAAGACTCGCCACGACAAGCTGGAAGCCATCAAGGCTTACTTCGAACAGCGCAAGGCTGACAAGAAGGCCGCTAAGAAGGCTGCCAAGGCTGCATAAGCCTCTTACTCCTCCCGCTGCACCCAGACCAGAGGGTGCAGCTTTCTTTTCACCTCAAAACAGAGAAACTCAAAATGGCCCAAAACTGCTCAATCTGTGGATTCCTCCTCAAACACTACTTCCGCAAAGCCGATCCCGTCACCGAAGGCGTCTGCTGCGACAACTTCTTCAGAACTCGTGTTATTCCCGCTCGTGAAGCTAAGATTCGCGAATGGCGTCGTGAAGAGGCTAATCAGGCGACTGGCTTCATTCCAGTAGCTGAGATGAAAGAGAACTCGACCTGTCCGTCTGGAAAGATCGGCTACAAGAAGAAGGAAGATGCGGAATATGCGCTCCTAATGTGCAACCGCAGCAAGCAGAACGGCTATGAAGACCGCAAAGAGAAGTACGTGTACTTCTGCAAGCTCTGCGGACAGTTCCATCTCACGAGTCACGATCAGCTTCCGTCATGGCGTGACCGCAATAAGCCGACAAACTACAACTACTCTCGCCATGCTAAGTACATTCCGGTGGCGAGACAGGAGAACTGGGAAAATGATGAAAGGGTATAAGGCAGTCGCTCGAAAGCAGGAAAGAGGCTGGGGCTGGTTCCTCTGTGAGCTGGAAATTCCAGATGATGCGAAGGTCATCAAGGAACTCTCTTTCAGGCGAACTGACAAAGCTATTCCGCGAGCTTTCTTTCAAATCAATAGCGAGACACAGATCACTGACCGAGAAGCACGCTCTTGGTTCGATCCGAACTTCACGTACGAGCTCAACAAGCTCACCACATCTGAACTGACTGAAGCTCCATACCAGAGCTTCGACATCAAGGGAATCTACTTCTTCGAGTCCGCTGAGACTGCTCGAAACTGGGGACTCGTAAATCTCGGAAGAGAAGGAGCTATCTAAATGAGAACTATACCTGAACTTAGAGAAGAATACAAGAAGCTCAAGCGAAAGTATCACACTATGGAAGCTTTACGAACTACAATCTCGGCAAACTTCCAGAGATCAAGATGGCTAGAGTGAGTAGAGGTTTTCCAAAGCTCTTCGCGTACAGTATCATCCCAGTCCAGCCGATGAAGGGTCCAGTCAAGCTTGACAATAAGACCAGACATCTCTACACCGACGACGATGGAAATCTTGTTCTGAACGTCTAAAAATTTCCTATATTTAACAATACTCAAAAATCACTTAAAATGGCTCAAATTACGCTGCGTTCGTGGCGGAATTTTCTTGTGAAGATTTTTGACTATATTTTATTCCACTAACTATAGGAACAAAACTTATGGCAAGAATCTACTCAAACTGGAAAGATGCATACGGCGAGATTAAGCGCGATGTCTCTGAGAACGGAATCTCTATCCACACAAAGACCTACCAGAACAAGGACATCGAGAAGAACCCGATGTTCGAGACCAAGGAAATTCAGAACTACTCATGGGTTCTCCAGAACGCTAAGTCATCTGACATCACTGGCGTTACTCAGCCGTGGGCAGACGCTGAATTCCTTGAACGTGTCGCTAAGGAAGACATGAACCCTGGCGAAGCATGGAAGCTCCGTGCAGAAGTCTGGACTCAGTTCCTCAAGGACGGCAAGCAGAGCTACACCTACAACGAGCGCTACCACCGCAATCTTCAGCTTGACAAGGTTATTCAGTGTCTCAAGAACGACCCGATGACTCGTCAGGCATGGCTCTCTATGTGGGATCCTAACGAAGACCCAGACAAGTTCACTGGTGTCGGTCGTTGTCCGTGCACTCTCGGCTACCACTTCTTCTATCGTGGCGGAAAGCTGAACATGCACAACGTGATGCGCTCCTGCGACATCTACACTCACTTCTGCAACGACGTATACCTCTCTATCAAGCTGCTAGAATATGTAGCGGAGAAAGTCGGAATGCCAGTGGGCAACTTCCAGCAGACTGTCTTCTCGCTCCACGCATACCGCAAGGACTTCGAGAACACGATCTTCTAATTTTCACTTGAGGTAATCAAATGATGAACATTGTAGTATACGGATGTGACAACAGCGGAAAGACTTCGCTAGCTAATCACATCGCAGAGAAGTTCAAATTGGAGTACGTGAGAAGTAAGGGCGGTCCGAACATGAGCACCCAAGAAGTTCTTCAGTACTTGGACAAGAATCTTGACGAGGGCAACAAGGTCTTCGACAGATTCTCCATCATCGAAGAGTACACGAACGGACTCGTTCTTCGCGGCAAGGATCATTTTCAAGAAGAGTTCATCGACAAGGAAGCTTTCATGTGCCGTATCGATCTCTTCATCTACGCTTGTCCGTCTATGGAAGAAGTGAAGAAGTTCGGCGATCGTGAACAGATGGATGGAATCATCGAGAACATCGACAAGCTTCGCGAGATGTACAGAGTCTTCACTGTCAACGATGTGATCACTCCAGATCGCAGTCTCATCGTCTTCGACTGGACAGAGGACAAGGACTATGCAAAGATCGATCAGGCTCTAGAGTACTTCTTCAAGAACGAGGAACGAAAGCTAGAACTCATGTCAATCCAGTAAACAACTTATTAACAAGGAATAAACAATGAACATTTCAGACTTCAAAGACGACAATACCTTCATTCAGTACATGGATGAGGGCATCATTCGCGGCATGTTCAAGATGCAGGACTCTCTCGTAGACGCTTATGTCAGAATCGAGGGCGAGAACTGTCCGAACAACCCGTACAACATTCACCGTGGTCTCGACATCACGAACACCAACGACCAGCTCATCATCAAGATCCTCTCTCAGAGAGTCATGGAAGAGCTCGGAGAGATGAAGATGGCTGCTGCTGAGCACAATCAGGAACATGTCAAGGAAGAGTTCGAAGACGCTCTAATCTTCGCTACTGAGATGATGATTCTTCTCGGCGTTGACGGAACTCAGTACGACGAAGAGGCTATCTTCGAAGACAACTACAACATGTCCTACGATCAGCGCGTCGTGGTCTACGAGTATCTCACTTCAGCAACCAACTGCTTGAAGAACAAGACTTGGAAGAAGGACCACGTGAACGTCGATACGAAGGCTTTCTGGCGCAGAATCCACAAGTTCTACATCACGCTTCTCCAGCTCGGCGAATCTATCATGGGCTCTAAGATCGACGTATTCAAGTACTTCTACGCGAAGTGGGCGACTAACAAGTTCCGTCAGGTCTCGAACTACTAAAGAAAAATATCAGAAAAGAGGTTTACGAACATAAACTTCTTTTCTATATTATGACTGTTCTGCTAACGAGAACGTCTCGGGGACGCCAAAGAAATTTGAGATGCCGCCTTTACTAACTCTCGTCTGCGGAACACTTCATATCTCAGATGGAGAACCGAGTTGAAGTCTCGGAAGCGGTAATCATCCCGCAACGGTCTACGAATCGAAAACGCTTAAGGCGCCTCTGAGGTTGGAACAAAAGACTGCTGCAGAAGTCCAAGTTCTATATGAAGTTCATGGTCCGATAGCTCAGCTGGATAGAGCAGATGCCTTGTATAAATAACATATACACCCAGGTCCGTTAACTGGATAAACGAGCGGCCTTCTAAGCCGCCCCTGCGGGTTCGAGTCCCGCCCTGGGTATTATGATTATTTGTAAATTCTGCAATAAGCCTTTTACTAAACTATGCGCTTGTGTTTTACATGAGCGTACTTGTTGTTTGAATCCGAACCCAAAACCATATATTCACGTCATTCCAAAGCAGAATAAACGTGGTGACTGGGAATGCAAAAAGTGTCATCAGAAATTCGAATCTAGAACTGAAATGCGAAAACATTTCAGGGAAGAACATAAAGAGCTTACGAGATCAAGAGAGCTTAAAATCTGTAATCTATGCGGACAAGAATATGTTAATATCAGAAAACATAATCAGGTTTGTCCAAACAAGGAGCATCATCATAAATTTACCGATGCGGAAAAGAAAGAGCTATCGATGAAACGTATAGCATACTTAAAAGCGAATCCTGACAAGCATCCTTGGAAGGACAATAGTAAATTTAAGTCTAAACCTTGTGAGCAGCTTAAAGCATATTTACGAGACCGTAATATCAGTTTTGAAGAAGAGTATACTGATTCGACATGGGATCGAAATTATTCATTGGATATTGCTATTGTCGATCGGAAAATCGATCTCGAAGTGAACGGAAATCAGCACTATAACAACGGAAAACTCAAGGAGAAGTATCAAAAGAGACATGACTATTTGGAATCTTTAGGATGGATGGTATTGGAAATTCCATACTTAAATTGCTTCAAAGAGAACGAGCTTCAAAAGATTTTTGAAAAAGTTTCGCAGTAAGCCATTTACGAACACTAAATTCTTTTCTATATTAAGATTCGTTCAAACAGGAAGAGAACTAAAGATCGATCAGGTCGCAGGTTCGACTCCTGCTCGGATCACTACATGGCGCCTTCGTCTAGTGGCCTAGGACACGGCCCTCTCAAGGCTGTAACACCGGTTCGACTCCGGTAGGCGCTACTATCAAGACTCTCGGGAAACTGAGAGTCTTTTTCTATAAATAACAAGTACAAATCTAAAGAGGTTTTCAAATGCACGTCAACGTAGACAAGTTTAAGAAAGATCCAGTCCAGTTCCTGATGGCCAACATGATCAACGCTGTATGCGTTGACGCTAAGAGAGCTGGAATCAAGGTTAAGCCGAAGGGAACGAAGGTAGCAGAGGGCGTAGTCCTCAACGATCGCTTCACCGTCTTCTACAAGGTGAGCGCTATGACATCTAACAGCGACATCTCTTATGTCGTTCAGGATCAGAAGAACCCGAAGGATGTAAAGAAGTTCGACGGATCTCTGCAGGTCATAGACTACGTTAAGAAGGCAGCAGAGCAGAAGCCCGCACAGCAACAGGGGCAGCAGACGCAACAGTCTCAGCAGCAGCCGCAAACGCAAAAGACTGAGAGTCAGGAACTCAAGGATGCGCTACAGCTGCTCAAGGAAGCTGGAATCTACGCCGTCAAGTAATGTAAAGAAAGTTTTACAACGAAAAGCGCAAAAAGTTATCTATATTGTCGTATAAATAAAACGTAACAAGCTGGAAACAGCACTGGACACAAAAATGAAATTGACCGCTATCACATCATATCAAGGCAAAGCCAACTACAAATTGGCTGTTGCGCCGAATAGCGGACTCGATTTTGAATTGGCCTGCAGAGATAACAACATCGCAGCAAAGCCAATCAGTCCATAGCTGACTTCCATCTGGTATCGAAATTTCAAGAGGAAGTCAGTTCGACTTCCTCTTTTTTCTTTTGATACCTACAAGATCGGCTCGTGAAGCAGATCTGCATATTGACAATTCGGCTTTATCTTTATCGGTACGTGGTGGATGGAAATTATTTCGAAAGTTGTCTTTTGAAGACAAAAAGAAGTATATAAACGGTCTGATAGCCCAACTGGCAGAGGCGACGCACTCAAAATGCGTAAAGTGTGAGTTCGAATCTCACTCTGACCACTAATAGGTAGATCCAGTGCCGCAAGGCGTGAAGGTTCGAGTCCACTCAGGCTGACTATTTTGAAAAAACTTCATTTTTGGGGTTTACAAAACGTCGATAAAAAGCTATAATTACTATGTAAAAGAGATCTAACTTCAACAAGGAAATAAGCTATGCTTTTTCGAATCGTCTTCATCGGCAAAACAAATCAACTCAAAGAACTTCAGGCTGCGGCACAAGAAGTCAATCCGACTGCCCGCATGACCTGGCTCGGCATCATGTTCCCCGATGACGCAATCGAAGCTACCGTCAAGGACGTGGATGAGGGCAAGGCTCTCATGAAGCATCTCTATCAGAAGGTCGGTCACTTCCCGAAGTACTACGCTTACGTGGACGGCGACAGCTTCTGGTCCAGAGACTTCAAGACCTTCCTCGGCACTACGGTCCACGCCGACCGCTACGACTACGTGGAACCGGTCACTGAAGAACACTTCGAAGACTTCTTGGAGGACTAACACATGGAATGGGTAAGATCGAAATACGACTACGGCCAGACTCTCGCTGTGATGGCAAATAACGACGATGGCAGTCCTTACGGCGTCGCTACCGTCTATCTGGAAGGGCAGAGCGAAAAACTCCCCAAAGACTGCGCATTCGTCAACGACAACAACTGGCCCGACATCGTGAAAGTGCTCACGGAAGATGGCGTCGCTGAAGAGCTCGACGAAGTCTGCGGCTTCTCTGGCTTCTGCACCTATCCCGCGATGAAGTTCAATCTCAAGAAGATCCGATCTCTCATCTAAGGACTTCACTCCAGTAGCTCAGTCGGATTCAGAGCAGCACTCTTCTAAAGTGCGGGTCGTAGGTTCGAGTCCTACCTGGAGTACTATGATCGAACGGCAATGAGCTAACATGATACCCCTACACTAGCTCATACCAAACTGTCGTTCATATCGTACAAGGTCTGTCTGCGTCCCTTGGATAAAGAAGCAGAACTTTGGATCTGTATGATAATTGGTAGTCGAGGTGACTTTTAATCATCGGGTCTGGGTTCGAGTCCCGGCAGGTCCACTATAAATACAACACTCAAAACTTGGAGATCTTATGAAACCGAAAGAAAAGAAAGAACGAGTCGAAGAGACGATGGAACAGAAGAACGCTCGCTGGGCGAAGAACGCTAAGAAGGCTTTGAGCTTCGCTAAGCAGTCAGGCATCGATCTCGGAAAGATCAAGAAGGAACGAAACAAGATCGAAGCTGAGAAGCGCCAACTCAAGTTACAACGCCAGTTCTTCTAAGAATCTGGCCGAGTGGCGGAACGGAAGACGCAGTGAACTTAAAATTCATCGAGGGCAACCTCATGAGAGTTCGAGTCTCTCCTCGGCTACTATCTTGGGCAGTCGCCAAGTCTGGTCAAGGCGCTGGGCTTTGAACCCAGTAGTGAGGAAGTTCCTCCGTCGCTGGTTCGAATGGCAGATCAAGTACTACAACAAGCGCCACGTCCTGAAGGATGCCTTCTGCTCTCTGAACTATCTGAAGATGCTCAAGGATCCGATCAGGTAACCTCTCTCAAAAAAATTCAACTTTTTTGAAGCGGAGGTATTTACAACTCCGCTTCGTTTTAGTATATTTTGATCATCAACAAAAGATCCAGTCGAGAACCGGATCTGCATATTGAAAAACCGGAAACTTCTTTATTATGGGCCAGTAGTTCAGCTGGTAGAACATCTGCTTAGCAAGCAGAGGGTCATGGGTTCGAACCCCATCTGTGTCCACTAAATCGAACAAGAATGAGTCGCTAAGAAAAGCGAGGCACTCACGGCGAAGTACAAGTCGCAGAACCGAACTGAGTATTAACGATGGCTTAGACATGCGCTCCCGTCGAGAGATGCGAGAATCGCAAGGTCCGTAACCTATTGGGTCGTTACGGTGAGTTCGGAAATTTTGGCCAATCACACTGGCGATTGAAAATGAACTGTGGTAAGAACAGAGGCTCTACGCTCTGGAGGTTGCATACTCTGGACGTGGACTACAAAGCGCATCCGATCGTCGCGGATATATTTTCTTTCGGTATAGGAGATTCGCAAGTCAGGAACTTTCATGCAAGAATTAGTACTGGCGTAATCGGGCATTAGCTCAGTCTGGTAGAGCGGATGCTTTGGGAGCACCAGGTCGCAGGTTCGAGTCCTGCATGCCCGACTAACGATCAACATTGTGCAAGGCATAGCTTAGATGTCTGTAAAAGAGCACGGTTCGACAACATGGTCGATTTAAGCATAAGCGCCGTAGATGTGAGTAAGACCGAGATCAACCTCACTGCCAGTAACTGCACGATTTGATCTAGGATCCGAGCGTAAGACTAGAGGACGCTCTTGAAAGAAACTCGGGTCCGGTACTTTTATTCGCTGGAATAGCTCAGCTGGTAGAGCAGGGCTTTCGTAAAGCTCAGGTCGGCAGTTCGAGCCTGTCTTCCAGCGCTGTGTTTAGAACTGATAACGCATATCGTTCAATGGAAGAACGGGCGGTCGAAAGCCGCTGGCTGCGAGTTCGAGTCTCGCATGCGCTAACTGAAAGCTAATAAGACGCGTTGAAGCGAGTAGGGTCAGTTTGAATTTTGAGATAGTTACAGCAACTCTCAATTGTCCTGATAAGACCGATGTTGCGGGTTCGAGTCCCGTCCTCACGGCCTAGCTGTGAGGTAGCTCAACTGGTAGAGCGCGTAAAAGAAAAACTATCTCGTCTATGGGGCCGTAGTTCCAATTGGTCAGAACGCCAGCTTGTCACGCTGGAGGCTGTGGGTTCGAATCCCATCGGTCCCGCTATGAATTGAAGGAGAGACTCTAGCAAGAATGGAGTCGCTATCCTTGCAAAGGCCGCTACATTGAGCGCTACTTCGCCGTCAATTGGATCCAATGGAAGGGCGCTTACTGGTTGATCAGCAGAAGTCCGTATAGCCAAGCGGACGAAGGCTGTGATGGAGTCAGGGGAGAGCATAGGCATAAGCATCCTGACCCGGCCGCTGGAATCTCAAATTCATTTCTACCATCGGACTTGTTCGATGAGTTCTATCGCGAAAAATAACGGCATAAGCGCGAGCTAGGTAAAGTCTTCGGTCAGAGACTATAAACGACCGGCCGTACAAGGGTAAGCGCCAACGATGGCGAGTTGGGGCGGCCTGTAAAGCCGTTGCCTTCGGGCTTAGTAGGTTCGAATCCTACCTTACCCACTAATTCATGATGAAGTTGACTAGCTCGGTCGGTAGCTCAACTGGTAGAGCGGGGAGATTCAGACTCCTGCGTTCAGGTTCGAATCCTGGTCGATCGGCTGGAATATATGGAGTCATGATGGAACTGACTGAACTGAAGACGGCCTCGAGATAACTCTTCTAACTCTCGGTTCCAGCGCTATTATTCCGGCGTAGCTCAATTGGTAGAGCACCTGATTTGTAATCAGGATGTTGGCGGTTCGATTCCGTCCGCCGGAGCTATAAATAAACAACTTTCTCAAAAAAATTCTGAGAAAGAGGGTTTACAAACCCGAAAGAAGTTTCTATATTAGAATCAAACAAAAAGATCTGGATCGAGAATCCGATCTGCATATTGAAATCTTCGGCTTTATCTTTAATGTCCCATAGCTCAGTTGGTAGAGTAGGTGACTGTGATATAAATACATTATGGAAACATCCTGTATTTGTAAATTCTGCGGCAAAACCTGTAAAAATCCTAATTCGCATAGGAATCATGAAAGGCTATGTCCAAAGAATCCAGAAAGAAACTACGTATCGCATACGTTAGGTTCTAATGGCTATGTCTCTTGGTCTAAGGGAAAGACAAAGGAAACCGATCCAAGGTTAGCTAAGAAGTCTGAAACTTATAAATCCAATATCAAAAGTGGCAAAATCAAGCCACCTTTCATTGGTAAAAAGTTATCAGAAGAACATAAGAAGGCTATAAGTAATTCTATGAAATTGGCACATTCTCAGAATCGTGCTCATAACATAGGACAAAGTCGCTGGAACAATGAACACAGCTATCCTGAGAAATGGTTTATAAAAGTCTTAGAAAACGAATTTCGAATGTTCGAAAATACTGAATATAAGACTGAATATCCATTTGGAAGGTTTTCGCTAGACTTCGCTTGGCCTGAGAAAAAGCTCTGCATAGAGATCGATGGGACACAACACGAAAGATTTGAGGAATATCATAAGCGAGATCTCGCTAAGGATAAATTGCTAAAAGAGCAAAATTGGATAGTAATAAGAATTCCTTGGAAAGATTGTTACAGAGATCCAAAATCCTATATAGAGCTAGTAGCTAATGAATTCAGAAATCTTTCCTTGATCTAGGGTGCGCTATTTGGCAGGCGGAGGCACTGTTAATGCTTTGTATGTAGGTTCGAATCCTACCCCTAGAGCTAAAGCTAGTCCGTCCCCGGTTCGAGTCCAGGTGGGACAGCTAAAATCTGTGATGTAAGTACGGAGAACCTTTCAAGGTCAGAGCCATTCACAGATTCTGTAAGTCGAGACTTTAGGGTCAGGTAAAGAACTGCGTGAGAGCCGCAGTGCTCGTCTTATACTAAAACACGGATCTCTTCTGAGTCCTGATCTGGAAGAGAGAAAAAGCTGGAAACCGCCCGCCATCAGGTCGTTGATAGGGTAAAAATGTCGAGGGTTGGGAATTGAAGGCAACGCGGAAGTTATACGTTTCTTTCGCACTTCGGGCTGTTAGCTCAGTTTTGGTAGAGCGCCAGCTTTGCAAGCTGGATGTCAAGGGTTCGAGCCCCTTACGGTCCACTATAGTCTGTCCCCGCCAAAAGCGGGTTGCGCAAGCAACGAAGGGAGAATTACCATCCGGAGATAGGCTTCACAATTTTATCGCGGGATAGAGCAGTTGGTAGCTCGTTAGGCTCATAACCTAAAGGTCCCGGGTTCGAGTCCCGGTCCCGCTACTAAGCGTAGGATATGTACCGATAGGAAGTTTTAGAGGTTGCGAACTCTATCTCTTCTGACAAGCTGGTTGCTTCGGTCCCGTCGTTGAGACAGTGCAAAAAAGTCCCAGATGTCGCAACGTCTGTGATCGCGGTTCGAATCCGCCGTATCTGACACATTTGAAAAAAAGAGATACAAACAGCAATGCTTTCTTACTGTAAGTGGTTCGAATCCATAAGCTGAAAAGCTGCAAGTCTGGCGAAAGTCAGATGGGCTATACACAAAGAACGTATCTCGCTTTTGGCGCCATCGAATAACTGGTTCAGTTCACCGGCCTTTCAAGTCGGAAATTCGGGTTCGAGTCCCGATGGCGCTACTAAAGAGTGACTCGGTGGGTGTTCGCGGCCGATAGTACTAACACTCCTCCTGCAACACATCGGACTAGACGACTAGCTACTGCGACGAGTCCGAAGGAGAACACTCTTCATTCTTTGAGATAGAAACAGCAAATCTCACCCATTCTGCTCCATCATGCGGTTTCGTGGCGCAAGGCCACTCTATCTCGTATCTTTTAGCTTTCTGAGGTAGCCCTCAGGAGTTTAGGCAGTATCTCAAAGTCTTGGATGGATCTGCATTGAGAGAATACGATGGAAAGAATACATAAAATTGAATTCCGATGAGAGAATTCGTTATGTTAATTCTATCCTATCCCGATGTGGGATCGGTTCCCAAGAAATTTCATAAGTTTCTCTACGAAGGTTCGACCCCTTCCTTCGGGACTAACTCGGTCGCAGGTTCGATCCCTGCTACCGGAACTATATGCCTCTGTATGTCAATGGTTAGACGAGCAGACTCTTAATCTGTGGATCCTGGTTCGAGTCCAGGCAGGGGCACTATTTTATTAGACTTTACGAACATTGAGATATGATGTAATGGTTAGCATTCCAGTCTGATATACTGGCCGCTGTAGGTTCGAGTCCTACTATCTCAACTAAGGCAGAGGTTCTTGGTTCAAGTCCAAGGTTGCCGACTAAGAGGTTCTTACAGCAATTCTACAATCTTCTTTTTGGTTAAGAAAAAAAAGGAATCTCGATTATCCACCTATAGCTCAGAACGGTAGAGCGGAAGACTGAAGATCTTCGCGTCGGAGTCTCGAACCCTCCTAGGTGGACTACAATATCCCCTCGTGGCGGAACTGGTAGACGCGCCTGACTTTTCTCATATAAATAAAATATGAGAAAGATCAATCGTAATGCTAAGTCCTACGTCTGTCCTTATTGCAATGGAGAGTTCTTCGGTAGAAGGGCTTTCAAGAAGCACAAATCGGACTGCGCTAAAGAACATGGACTCGGCACTGATTCTCTTGGACGTTTTATCAATCCGCTATCAGGTAAACACGCTATGGAAGCTTTCAAAAAGAAAGTTGAAGCGGGTTTAGCATCTTTCACTTGGACTGATAAGAAACACTCATTAGCGAGCAGAAAGAAAATCTCTGAGAAGAGAATTGAGTTTCTAGAAACACATCCTGATCACGGCTTACAATGGTATACCGTGAACGGAATAAAGGTTCAAGGGACTTGGGAGAAGAAGTTCGCAGAATTTCTGACATCTAAAGGAATTCATTGGACTAGAAAGAAAATCGAATTCTTAGGAACTCATCGATACACTCCAGATTTTTATTGTCCATCTGAAAATATCTATTTTGAGGTAAAAGGATTCAGAAGAGACAGAGACATTTACAAGATGCACTTAGTCCTTCGAGAACATCCCGAAATACAGATAAAGATGATCGAACGAGAAGAGCTAAAACATCTCGATGAGATTGACATCTTCAAACTTCCAAACTTCCAAGAGAAGTACAAATTTGAGGATATCGATCTAAGTTCGTTCAACAATGTCTGGAAATAACGCCGGGTTACCAAATTGGCAAAGGGGCCTGACTTAGGATCAGGTATTTGTGGGTTCGACTCCCACCTCGGCGATAAACTTTTTAAGATAACAACAGCATATTCTTTATCCCAAAGCTGCAACACTTGGTTCGAATCCAGTCATCGGCGTATACCGGTGTCGTCTAGTGGCTCAGGACTTAGCTCAAAACCGTTATCTTGACTAATAGTCTCATAAGCTAATGGAATAAGACTACCAGACTACGAATCTGGCTATCCCAGTTCGACTCTGGGTGAGACTACTAAGCTGATGTGCCGAAGCGGGAACGGGTAGCTCTGCAAAAGCTCACATGAGTGGGTTCGACTCCTACCATCAGCTCTAATAAAAGATGTCAACCGCAATTCTATTTTCCAGTGTAGCTCTAGTGGTAGAGCACCGTCCTTTTGAGGCGGAAGAAGCTGGTTCGATCCCAGCCCCGGGAGCACATAGGACATCTTGAAATGGACCGATAACTCAATGGTGAGAGTTGCGGACTCATAACCCGTCGGTTGCTGGTTCGAGTCCAGCTCGGTCCACTGATTATGGAGAGTTGGGCGAGAGGTTTATGCCAGAACTTTGCTAAAGTTCCGGAGCCTTAATAGGTTTCCCGCTGGTTCAAATCCAGCACTCTCCTCTAAGATATTTGGAGGCGTGACCGAGTGGTTTATGGTGCCGGATTTGAACTCCGGTGATTCGGTAATCATCCCGGACCGTGGGTTCGAATCCTACCACCTCCTCTATAAATTAAACAATCGCACCTATGATGTAGTGGTAGCACTCCTCATTGCCTGTGAGGAAGCTCCGGTTCAAATCCGGATGGGTGCTTACTTTTCTATATTTAAAATACAGAGATAGACACAGCAATCCTTTGGATAACGTAATGATCTGCAAAATCAAAGCTAGACGGTCCAAATCCGTCGATCTATCTCGTCCTAAGCTTCATTAGTTTAGCGGTAAAATGGCTGCCTTCCAAGCAGCGGTCGTCGGTCCGACTCCGACATGAAGCTCTCATTTGTACATAAGAAGATGGAAGTTCGAACCTTACCGTACCTCAGCTAGAAGAGGACTTAGCATAACAGGTAATGCGTCTGATGTGCAAAGGAACATAGAGATTCCAACAGCAAACCTATGTTTTTTCCAATCAGGAAAATAGCTCAGTTGGTAGAGCGCTTGCTTCATGAAGCAAGAGGTCACGGGTTCGAGTCCCGTTAATGTGAATCTCGTCTATGGCTCTGTCGAATAACGGTTCAGTTCGCCGCCCTCTCAAGGCTGAAATTCGGGTTCGAGTCCCGGCAGAGCTATAACATGCTGAAGATGGTGTAGCGGTAGCACAATGGTTTGTGGAACCATTAGTCTCGGATCGTCCCCGGGTCTTCGGCCTAACAATGATAGGCACAGCAACTCTAAAGCTTAATTCCTACAAACAGATGAAGCGTAGAGCAACTGGAAATTGCCTTGGCTAACGAGGACAGGGCGAGAGCTGAGCAGCACAGCTTGAATCTCAGCTCCCTTGACTGATGGTCAGAACATCGGTCTAACTCCTGGGCAAACTGCTCAGTAAGGTCATGCCAGACTCTACTAGTTACAAGACGAAGAACTTGGTGCTCGCCATCACAAGGAGATGGATCAGGCTGGAATGATAACTCCAGATAGCGTCAACGAGAAACCGTTGAATGATCTTTTGTAAGCTGCTATTCGAATCAAGAGAGAAGAGACACGAAGCAGCGGAGACTGAATAGAGCCTTTTAATCACGACTCGAATCGGTCTCGTCCCTATCATGTTTTTCTGCCCGTTCGCCAAGTTGGTAAGGCACACGACTCTGACTCGTGTATTCGGTGGTTCGAGAGATGGTATAAATACGATATGAGATACAATGAGATATATCATTCGTTAATTAAACGTGCAAAAGACGAATTCGCTAATGGGCTTAGAAGTGAAGGCTATTTTGAAAAGCATCATATAATTCCTAAGTCTATTAGTGGCGATAATAGTGACGAAAATCTTGTAAGGCTTACACCTAGGGAACATTTTATAGCACATCTATTATTAACTAAGATCTATAAAACTGGCACATCCGAACATCAAAAAATGATATTCGCACTATGGAGAATGGTGAATGGGCATCATAAGCTAAAATTAACTAGCCGCAGTTATGAATTACTAAGAATTCAATTTCTAAAGTACATGTCTCTTGTTAATTCAGCAAATCAACGTGGTAATAAAAATTCGCAATACGGTAAAATTTGGTATACTAATTATATAACAGGTATTAGTAAATCATTTAAGGGCACACCAGAAAAAGAATGGATAAAGGGAAGAAATTTGTTTCATGGAGAAAGCTGCAAACTTGAGAATATGAGAAATAAAGAAAAAACGCAAAATTACATCAAAACACATTTGGAACGAATTTCATTCCGGTTCATATTCGTCTATACGTCAATTTTGTAGAATCAATAATAGACCTTTAAAATTTGTAACTGAGTTATTGAGAGAAATTCCACTATTTAATAAAGTTTTTATACCAAGATCTCATAATAATGGATCGAAAATAGAATATGTCAATCGTTTTGAGGAGTAGCTCAATTGGTTAGAGCGCCAGTCTCTGAAACTGGAGGTTGCTAGTTCGAAGCTAGCCTCCTCAACTATGGAATGATAATGTTCAGCCTCTGTTCTAGCGAGCAGTGAATTCGCGATACTTCACTGTGACCGAAAACTACCACCAGTGCGATCAGGTTCGAAACTGATCAAAAGAGGCATTCGGAAAGGCAATGCATTGCTTTTCCGTCTTCACAGGGACGTGGTGCAACGGCAGCATACGAGACTCCAAATCTGCGAGATATGGGTTCAAATCCTGTCGTCCCTGCTAGAGATTCTAACAGCAATTCCCAGGGTCTGTAAAACCGCTGGCTTGCGCCTTCGCAGGTTCGAATCCTGTCTCTCCGCATAATAACCTCTTCGCGGAGATATCCAAGTGGTTAAAGGAGGCGGTCCGCTAAAATGAATCTCGTTATCGTCAGGTGGCGGAATTGGTAGACGCGCCAGCTTCATCTCCTATAAATAAACTATGGGAAAGATCTACAGGAACGCTACCAATTTCGTTTGCCCTTACTGCTTAGGAGATTTCTTTGGTCGTAGGGCTTTTAAGAAACATAAATCTGAGTGCGCTAAAGAACATGGACTAAAAACTGATACTTTGGGTCGATTCGTGAATCCTTTATCAGGTAAACATGCTATGGAAGCATTCAGTAAGAAAGTAGAAGATGGTGAAGCCGAATGGAGCTGGACTGGAAGGAAACATACACTTGAAAGTCGAAGAAAGATGTCTCTTTCTACTATAAAATTCATAGAAGAGCATCCGGATCACAATATCAAGTGGTATACGGTAAATGGAATTAAAGTTCAAGGTGACTGGGAGCGAAAGGTCGCTGAATATCTCACTAAGCGAAACATAGAATGGAAAAGAGTTAGAATAGAATTTCTAGGATCTTACCATTATACTCCAGATTTTTACTGTCCCAAAGAAGATATTTACTTCGAGGTAAAAGGCTTCATGAGAGATAGAGATATTTGGAAAATGCATTTAGTTCTAAAAGAACATCCTTCGATGAGAATTAAGATGATCAGGAAGAAGGATATCAAAAATTTAGAGAATATCAATATCTTTGAGTTACCAAACTTTGAAGAGGTATACAAAATCGAAGATGCTGATATGACGCTATTTAAGAAGAGATGGATAGATTCTAATAACGAGCGGTAGCCCAACTGGCAGAGGCAATGGTTCGAGGGACCATCAAGTGTGGGTTCGAATCCCACTCGCTCGATAAATCGTTGGTGTCCGCAAGGACGTGAGGGTTCGAGTCCCTCCTTGACGACTACTCAGATAAAGCCGAAACACATATTGTTCTGGGCCACAGAACGATACAGGCAGACACGATTTCACCTCCGTGTCTGCCTGTTTTTGTAGATTTTCTCGATTTTATGGGTTTAGATTTCTCACGGAAATACCTATATTGATCATGTAACTTCAACAAGGAGCCTTCAATGGTCACTATTTCCGATCTCTCTTCCATCTACGAACTCACTGGCAAGCACTGCGTCTGTCAGGATCGTCGCGCTTACAACGCAAAGGTTCTCACTCACTGGAGAGAACAGGAAGAGAAACTCCGTCTTCAGTCCGATCGCGCTACTGCTAACGCCGACAAGGAAACGGATCCGGAAAAGAACGCAAGGAAGATCCGCAAGGCCAAGCGTCTCGTCAAGGCTCACAACGAAGCTATCAAGAGGATCGAACAGTGGGAGAAGATCTCCGAGAACTGGAACTCTATGCCCGCCGAATTCCTATATCCGTCTGTCTACGCCAACTATCAGGGCAACGTAAACGGTCACCATCAGCTTCTCGCTTGGGTCTCTGCTTTCATGTACAAGGCTCAAGACGGCAAATGGTACGAGATCGTTCGAGTCTACGAACCTAAGCGCACTACCGACTCTGCTACTCACTACGGCTGGGGCCGCGACGTGAACGGCTACTGCGAACAGGAATGGCCCGCTTTCGTCTGTCCGATCAACGACAAGAAGTACACTTCTGTGGATGAGTTCAAGGCTGACTGGGAAGACATCAAGGCTGCTATCGAGAGCGGCGCTGCAAAGAATCACGAAAGCGGCTACATCAAGTATGACTCTATGGACGCCCTGATCGAACACAAGGGTATCGATGGCGCAAAGGAATGGTAAGGAGGTTTCAAAATGGATATTCCACATCTCAAGATCTCTCACGACAATTACACTGTCTACCGCATCGCAAAAGAACTCGGTCAGGGACGCCTGAAGTGCTATGACTACTTTGGAGATCGGATGTTATACACTGCCGATGTTCTCGGTCAGGCATCTAGGATCATAGAAGCTGTCATCCTTGGAATGCCTCTGCCGAGAATATGCGCATCGCAGGACAAAGAGGGAGTTCTGACTTTCGTTGATCACATGTTCATCATAAACACGCTCGTATCGTTCATGCAAGGAAAGTTCAACCTCATCCGTCTGAACGTCCTGAAAGACTTCGAGGGAAAGTACTACAATGACATTCTTCCGCTCTACCAGAACCGCATCGACGACGCTAAGATCTCGGTCTACTGGTATCAAGACAACGCAGACGTGGCGCTTACACAGATTTTCGAAGGGTCTCTTCGAGGCAATTTCTAGAACAGGGTTTACAAATCTGCCATAAATAGCTATATTATACTAAAGGCAACCTCAACAGGAGATTTCAAATGTCTGGAACTTTCGGATATATCAGTTTCAACAGCGACTTGGACGCTGACGTCATCGAAGAGATACTTGACGATCTCAAGTCTGTGATGTCTGATATTGAATGGCATCCTTTGGAACGTCGTATCGACATCGGCGATCCTATGGACTTCCACATGATCGATTTCGTCGTATCCACGATCAAGAAGTTCAAGGCCGAGGACTATATCTCGAATATCGCTCTCAACTGCAACTAATCAACTACAACTGAGGAGTGCATAACTATGAAAGATCACAACTTGCTATCTACATGCTGCCTCTGCGGACAGAAGTACATGGGCTACGGAAATAGCGCATATCCGATCGTAGAGAACGGGTACTGCTGCGATGAGTGCCATCAGACTCGTGTTGTTCCGGAACGGCTCAAGCGAGCTATGCACAACGGGATGATGAAAGATGGCTAACAAGGCTACAGAGTCCGAACGGCTTAGAAGCGAGCGCATCAGTGGGACCAACAACGGTTCCACTCTTCGGACTAGAGTAGTCAAGGATAAAACTAAGTATACGAGAAAACTAAAACACAAAGGAAACGAAAATGCCTGATAAAAATGGAAAGTATGTCAAGATGAAGAAGTTTATCGACAAGATCAATGAACTCGAAAAGACTCGCACTGAGATCAAGAAGCAGCTGAGAGCAATGCTGAGCAATCCGCTCATCTCGATCAACTCTATGATCGAGAACGCAGTGGGCTATCAGAAAGATCTCGCACGGCTCTCGACTCGCATCCAGAATCTCCACAGACTCTACAATCAGCACTGGTTCGGACTCACCTACGAAGAGAAGGTGCGCTACCGCTACTGGTCGAACGGTGAAGAGTTCCCGGGCTTCGACACTTCAGATCTGGAGCAGCAGCCAGAGACTCCGTCTGATCGTCCGGAAGATCAGAATGTCCCAGCAAACGAGCCGAATGAATGGAGGCCCGCACGCCGCTACTTCAAGATCGATCGTGAGAACGCACAGAAGCTCTGTGGCAAGTTGATCGAATTCCTCTCTGGACAGGATCAGTACTTCAAGGTTGGTTTCGATGAAACTCACTCTAGTTGATCTCATCGACGAGAGCTTCACTGAATATAAGCTACCACACATGCTGGTAGCTTTTCCTTACTGCTCGTTCAAGTGCGACATAGAGAACGGCAATCAGGTATGTCAGAACTGGGAGCTCGCTAAGGCGCGTAGAATCACCGTAGAAGCTGAGGACGTAGTCGCCCGGTATGTTTCTAACGATTTGACAAAAGCGGTCGTATTCGCCGGTTTAGAGCCATTTGACAGCTGGGAGGAAATGCTCGGCTTGATCAAGGCTTTCCGTGAAGTAACTCATGACGAAATCGTGATCTACACTGGCTACAACGCTACAGAGATCGATCCCAAGAGAACTCAGCTCGGCAGAACGTTCGACAACATCATCATCAAGTTCGGACGCTATCGTCCAGGACAAGAGAAACACAAAGACAAAGTGCTAGGCGTAGAGCTCGCGTCAAACAATCAGTACGCGGAGAGGATCTCTTGACGAAGGTAGACGATCGATACGAAGAGCTGTGCAAGCGTTGGGAGGAACTCGATCTTCAGAACGTGTGCGCAAAAGACGCTGCAGCTAAGCTAGGCACTACACAATCGACTCTAGTGATTGCTCTGAAGTCGAGAAGACCTGGAGCATACAATCCGAACAAGTTCAAAGGAAGAAAACCCAGTGTGTACGTGTATCAGAAGTGCAGATACTGCGGCGCTGACACGAGCATCCGAATCGACATCAGCACAGTTGACGAAGCCGAGAACAAGAAGCTAGGAAAGACTTCTATATATGTCTGCAAGAACTGCATCTGCAAGAATCCTATATAAATAATAAAAACGAGGTTTTAATCTATGAAAATCGGAATAATCAAAGCAAAACAGATTCTAAAAGAGAATGGCTATTTAGTTGAAAGTTTTGAAGAACGAGCAGACTCGATTATAGATAAGTATTGCGGTGAAAGCGATGGAACTCTTAAGGATATACGGAAAAACATTGAAAAAGAGCTTGGTGAAAATCCAAAAGTTTATACTGACAGGGTAAATCAAGTAATCTGGATTGAGACAGAAGAATTCACTATTGTTGGTTATTATCAGTTTGATGAAGAAACTGGCGTAACTTATGTAAATCCACAGACTGTAGAATTTCCTAATGAAGAACGAGACTACATAGATGACCCTGTATATGGTTTAAAGGCTAATAAGTAGCAGAAAAAACAAGAAAATCTCAAAAAAAAACACGATCCTGGGGTTTAGTTTTCTCCGGGATTTTTATATTATAGAGGTAAAACTCAACAAGGAGCAAATGATGGAGAACTTCAATACTGGACTAAAAGACATCAAAGGACGCGAGATCAAGCTCGGCGACAAGATTCAGTTTCTCTACGTCGATCCTATGGGCAGGTTTCAAGGAAGCGATGTTCTAGACGACAGAGTCTACACTGTAGAATTCCACCAAGGATGCGTCGTAGGTGTCATTAAGGACCGCAATCCTAAGCTTCTTCGTGACTATATGAGGACTAAAGAAGGACGATATATTCCAAACTACGGCACTCTAGTCGAATACGTAGACGATGAAGTCCTATGCGTCGTGATAGATTAAAAACTCAAGAAAATCTCAAAACATGGTTTACGAAAAGCCCTGATTTTCTTATATTTGTTATACAAACTTAAACAAGGACCGTCAAAATGATCAACTGCCATCCGATCTTCGCCAACTACATCACCAAGAACCTCAACCTCCCGACCGTCTGCCCGTGCTGCGGCGGCGACCTCACTATCACAGAATCTGGCTTCGTCGAATGCCGCAACCTGAAGTGCAAGAACAAAGTCAAGCACATGTTCGCTGAGTTCTTCGGCAAGCTCGAGATCGAAGGCGCTGGCGAAGGCTTCATCGAGAACCTCGCCGACCACATGAGCACTATCACGGAAGTCGTTCTCGGCAAGAAGGCTGACTTCGAATTCATCGCTGGCTCGGTCAACGGCGCCAAGATCCACAACAACATGAAGAAGGCTCTCGCTAAGCCGATGACACTCGCTAAGTTCGTCTCTCTGTTCGATCTTCGCGGCTTCGGCGAAAAGAAGTTCCTCGATCTCGACAAGCTGGAACCGTTCAAGGCCTTCTACGAAGAACCGGAAGCCGTCTTGGCTGCCGTCACCGCTCAGGACATCATCAAGCATCATCCCGCATCTATGGTCAGCGAGGACGTCATCAAGAAGTTCGCTATGGAATTCTGCCTCAAGCGCGAAGACATGGTCAACGCTATCAAGTCTGGCGAGTTCACTCTCGCTCCCGCTGTCATCAAGGAAGTCAAGGACGGCAAGCTCACTGGAAAGAGCTTCTGCTTCACTGGCAAGGCCGAAGCTATCGGATCTCGCTCTAAGTGCGAAGAACTCGTCATCGCTAACGGCGGCACCATCTCTTCCGTCAAGAAGGGTCTCTCCTTCCTCGTCCAGGAAGATCCTTCTTCTACATCTTCTAAGTCTGTCAAGGCTAGAAGCCTTGGAATTTCGATCATAAGTCCGGAAGAATTTCTCGAAATGATACGATAAATAAATTACATTAGGACAGTAGGCGCCAACCTATTGGCAGAGTTATTCTCGCTCTGCCTTACTAATGTATAAATAAGCAGTATAGGAGAGACTTATGGCTCAGATATCATTTGAAGATGCGAAGCTGATCATCGAATCTGCTGGAAAGAAGGTAGTCGAGATGACTCCAGAGGAAAAGGCTAGAAGAAGAGAGCGCAGACAGATGCGAAGGGCTCTAGTTACTGGTAAACCAGTCAAAGCTGGAACATGGGCGCTCGTATTAGGAGCATGCCGTCCAGATCCAGAGTTCTTCGAGAAGAGAAGTCCTGTCGGACTATCGAAAGAGAGCGTAAAAGATGCATTGCTTAATGGTGCTCGTCATCAGGTCAGCAAGGCCGTCGTGATCGGACTATATCCAGATCGAAAGTCTGCTATCAAGGATGCCGAGAAACTAGTCGTCATTCTCATCTCGGATATCGATAAGGAGTATCACTATCTCCTCGACCGATACAAAGGAAAAGAGTCATACTGTCGAGCTGTTCTAGATGAACTTGAATGGATATCAAAGAACGCGTTCACTATCGTCAATATCGACAATAGCAATAAGAAATGGTCAAATCAACGCTGGTCTCCGTTCGACCGTGGTTACAGCTATAGTACAGACCACGATGCCAAAGAGGAAGCTGCAAGCGCTACAGAACCGCTAATCCAGAAGTACAGGAAGGAGCTGGATATGCTTGAAAGAGGTGAAGAGGATCGAGGAAGTCGGGATTCCTCTTGGGATCCGTATTCAGGCAACTTCCGCAACGTATACGCACACCACTAAGAAGAAACTTGAGAAATCTCAATCCAAAGGGTTTAGATTCCCTTTGGATTTTCTTATATTCTATATGTAACTCAAACAAGGACCATGTATGAGTAAGAAGAACGGCATCAAGACTCTCGCGATAAGATACAAGACTGGTCGAGTCATCATATTCGATCAAGTTGGAACTGTGAAGCTAGAGATAGGTGGAGCAGTGCCGTTCAGCGTAGAGATAGGGGGTAAATTACTAGACTGCGCTGAGATCCTCCATCTCGTAATCAACGGCAAGCTGTATACGTTCCCTGATCCTATCGCTGCTGCTCCAGACTTCCATGTCGACAACAGTCTGCTGAAAGGACGATCATATCTCGGAATGGACGCTTTTGACACGATAAGATCATATCTTCCTGGAGCAGACAAGCCGATCGACATATTCGCAGAAAAAGAGAAGCTGCCAATGCCTACAGAAGCGGATGCGCTGAAGCTGCTCAAAGTGAACACGATGAAGATAGCTAAGCGTGAGAAAAGTATAAATAAGAAGTAGGAGATACTATATGTTTATTCAGAGTTTGAAGTACGACTATCAGACTGGAGGAATTCTGGTCGAGTATGTCACAAAAGGTGAAGCACGAGAGATGAGCAACAAGCTGATCAAAGTCATCTTCGAAAAGGGAGGAGAACTTCATAAGTTTGAAGGTTTCATCAGTGGCGTTTACACCGTCGAGAACTATCTCATGGTAGGTACTGACCTTGGAGCAGATCAGCTAGATCAGATCATCGAGTTCATCAAATCCAGTGCTGATCCTGACCAGTATGACGAAAATGACTACGAACAGAAAGGAACTAACGAGTCTTATTACGAGGACGAGCCATCTCCATTTGAGACTTATGAAGCTTATGTCGCTTCTGACATGGAAGATATTCTGAATGAACGTGGCATCAGAGGAAGAGGACACGACAAGTACTTAGATACGCTAGACAAGGACTTGCAGATCCGCAAAGAGCTTCGTAGATTCTTCGATGAAGATGTCGATGAAGAAGAAGCTGCCGAGCGTCTGATCGATCTCATAGACAAGAATGGAATCAATGAAGACTTCTCGATGGGAGTAGAAGGACCTACTGGTCTCAATCAGGGTATTCCTCATGGAGGACCTGGAAAAGGCGTCATTCCTGCTCCACTGTTCGGCAAAGGAAAGCCAATGAGCCGAGAAGAGCAGAAGGAAGACAAGAAAAAGCTAAAGAAAGCGCTAGACGCTCTCGATCTCTATGGCGTGAAAGTAAAGAAAGTCACTGAAGCTATGCCTGAGTACTTCTGCCGGAATCCGTGGACAGTAGATGATGTCGATCACTACCTCTATCACGATCTCGGATTCGAAAGTGACGAAGTCGATGATCTCATCGCTCTGAACCTTGACCTCATTAACGAGCTGCTAGAGAAGGGAAAGAGCCCGGAGCAGATTGCTGACGAGCTCGACTACTCTACAGTTCAAAACGCAGAAGATTAAGCTCACCTGCAAGCGTAGGAAGAGTTTCTGGAGACGGACTAACAGTCCGTCTCTTGTTTTTAGGGTTTAGATTCGATTCTCATTTACTTACCGTATTCTAGGTTTTCTATTCTAGTTGCCATACAAGACAAATGTGAAATCCGTCGCTCTACTTTATCAAGAGGATCATTCTAAATAAGAATGATCTTTATACAACAGTTCCTGGTTCACAGAATCACTACTTTTTAGAGAACAAATGTTCTGGTCATCCATAGTTGGATTCTCCACAGGCATAGAAGAAACTAAAGTTTCTTCGGTTTCGGTATTTCGTACCGTACCATCCAAAATTCTCAAACCTTCGTTCTTTATGTTGACAGCTGCATTGATGTCTCTATCGTGACTAGAACCACAAGAAGGACATATCCACTCTCTAACAGACAACGGCATACTATCCATCTTGTGACCACAACATGAACATAACTTACTAGACGGATAGAATCTTCCTATCTCGACTATCCTACGTCCGTTCCATGATGCTTTGTACTTCAACATGCTAACCAAAGTACCAAATGATGCATCTTGTATAGCTTTAGCAAGTCTATGATTCTTCATCATATTCTTAACTGCTAAGTTCTCTATACAGATAACATCGTTTTCTTTGATTAGTTTTGTAGTTATCTTATGAAGGTTGTCTTTTCTTTTATTGCACGGTTTTTCATGTGCGATAGCAAGTCTCAAACGTGCTTTCTCCTGATTCTTGCTACCTTTTGTCTTCTTTGAATATAGTCTATTCAAATGTGAGATTTTCTTTTCTAATTTTTGTTGATATTTAGGATTATCAAATTTTGCCCCATCTGAGCATATCGCTAAGTCTTTGATACCTATGTCAATACCAATAACTTGTCCAGTGTGTTCATACTCTTCTTGTTCTACATCTACACATATTGAACAGTAGTACTTGTTAGTCTTACTACGCTCTATGGTCAAGTTTCTTATCTTCTTGATATTTAATTTGCTGAAGTCATAATCTTCTCTAAACTTAACAAGTCCGGCTTTAGGAATATAAATTTTTGAACCATCTATTAACTTATCTATCCTTTTTCGTCCCATTCCATTTCTATAAGAATTCTTATCTTTCTTTTTCTTAAATTTTGGAAACTTTGATACATTATTGAAGAATCTAGTATATGCAGAGTTCAAATCCTGATAAGTATTACATAAAGCTTGGCTATCAGCTTCAGACATCCATTCATATTTAGCCTTAATTTTCTTAAACAAATCGCACTTATTTAACTTAATGCCGTTCTTATAAGCATTCTGCAGCTCATAGAGCATTTCATTGTATATCACCCTACAACAACCAAAAGACTTATTAAAGAAAGTCTTTTGACTCTTGTTTGGATATAGTCTAATCTTGTATGCTCTCGTTACTAACATAAAAGAAACCCATAGGGACCATAATTTCGCCTTCAATCCCTATGAGTTTCAAAAAGAATACTGATATAATTTTTACTCATTTGGTAACAGAAGGCGAATAATGTTCCAAATTTTCTATTATATTTATACAAGTTTTCTTTGAAAAATTGTTTCTTTTTCTATTTACAAAATGAAAATTATTTAATATATTTTAATTAGTAATGGAGCCAATTCATATCACCACTAAAGCCTGTGATTTTTCTAGTCACGAAGATGACAAGCTTGTAAAGACGATAAAGCTGAGAAAAGCGATGATTGTCCATCAGCTAGATCAGCTAGATCCCCGAGTGAAGTGGAGAATGTCGTCAGAGATGGTGAATCACATGGACTGCTGCGCTTTTCCTCAGATCAGCGTATATGGAGTCGACATAGCAGAGCTCGACATGTTCCACGACATGGAGATAGACTTCTACAGCAATGGTCTAGTCGATGCGAGCACAAAGGACAAGGGGTTCTATCTCAGGTACATTCAAGAGACCCCGATAGATAAGTTGTTCGACAGAATACACATTCAAGACGTAAAGCACGCCATTAAAGCAGACTTCGAGAAATTCTGTGGACCGATACCGAACGGTGGAAGCGTTACACTGAATGTCACACAGCCGAGTCTCGCACTGAAGGCGATGGTCGACTGCATAGAAGAGATCTTCAAGAAGATCGTGCTAGGCTCAACTCTAGGAGGAATCAAAGTTGTCAATATCCTTCCACGAACAGACAATTGTGAAGCGCTCATAGTTCTAGACAACGGAAAGTGCTGTTCTCTCAAGGAAGCTATATATGGGACATTTGATGAGGGTTCATATACATGTTTGACTTAGAGATAGACAAGTTCAAGAGAAAGATGAATCTACGAATAGCTAGGTACAAGAAAGATCTAGTTAGAGACTATCCAGAGCTGTGCATAGAAGAGACTGTCGATATCTCGGAGGGACACATAATCGACACTGAACTCTACGTAAAGCTAAAGTCTCCTGAAGTCGAATTTCCAAGCATACCTACGATCGAGAACGAGCTATACTTTATTTTGAGAGCATCAGAGTTGAAGAACATAATGAAGCATATCGAAGTTCTGTACATGTTCGACAATAACTACAACAAGAGCAGCGAGCAGATCGATCTGATGTGGTCATATCTCTTCAAGACTACTTGTCCAGATACTGACGTGGTGACTGGTAACGAGATACCGAAAGAGGATCTTCTTGACAAGTGTCTCAAGGAGATCGACAGACGATGCGAAGGTGGAATCACGAAGATGTACACAGAGTACGAGATTAGAAACAACTACACTATCTCGCGAAATGATTTCGTGAACGCTGCATTCAAGTGCAGATTCGAGACCGCAGGAAGACTGACTACATCAGTTCTGGAATCTGCTCCAAATATGATCAAGGGAATAGCGATAGAGATCGCTACAAAGAAGCTTAGCGGGATTATATAATGCACAACGATGAGATTGAGAAGATATTCAGAGTCGTTAGGATGAGATTTGCGCACGACGTGAAGGAACTTATGATAGAGTTTCCTGAACTACTCTTTACGACGTACTCAAAAGGATTCTGGGAATTCGACACTGCTGTTCATGTCGCTTCGCCGAAAGTCAAGGGTCACTCTCTGATACTAGTGAACAATACAGTCGTTCGCTACCTAGATGCATTGTACAGAGTTAGAGAATATGATCCGTCTAATCCAAATGTCGGCAAATGGTTCGACCTCATCAATTGCATGAGGGACTGTGTCAGAGAGCACGCGAATCCGATAGGGAAGGATTTCGACTGGCTGTTCGATATGATTATGCGAAGTCTGGAGAAAGAATCTCAAAGAATTATATGGCGAGGAACATACGATAGACGATGCCGTGAGTTCGCTGGAGATGCTACTGTAGAGCACAGCGACTTCGTCAAGGCAGTTAGCAAGTGTCCAAGAGCTCTAGCTATGGCAGGTCCTGTGAGAAGAGAGATATTGACAGACTTTGTAAATGACTGCCTCGAGATCGACAAACAGCTATATGGACACGCATACAACTACACGAGCGCATAAAATCTAAGTTTTAGTGTTTACAAGAGGGTTCTAATTTCGTATATTTTGAATGAAATGGACGCTGCATTGATATTGACATACAAAACATCTGAAGAATTCAACGAATCTCAGATTCGACTATGTCGAGCTGTGCTTCTTCGAGTCACGTCGATCTGTAGAGAGCTGAGAATACGATACCCTAGACTGACATTTTCGATCGATAAATATGGATCGATCGGAGTCTCATATCATCGTTCGATAGTCAATCATCCTATCCGCATCTTCAACGTTAGTCTTCACAGCACTATTGCCAATATGAATATGTATAAAGATGAGACAATGTGGGATAACTTCCACAAATTCCAGAAGTCTAATCTGTCTGGATTCGACTGTGCTCAGGCCTGGGCTGACGACAAAACTGAGGAGCAAGTGATATTCGAACACAGCAGCGTTACCTACTGGAAAAATAGCTGCTACAAGATACACGATCTAGATTCGTTCTTGAGACACGTTTCTGAGATTTAGAACTTATATTTTGAATGATGCTTGAAACAGATAAGTCACTTAGAAAAGAGAAGATCAGCAGACTGATAGACCTGCGAAAGGCTAGAGTTGTGAAGTTTCTGAACTCGATCGACCCTAGACTCACGTGGAAAATATATGACGTCACTGCTTCTGCAACGTTGGTCTCTGGTGACTTAGAGGTACCTAAGATATTCTATCTGCACAATCCAGAGCTGACGGTTGCATGGAACAATGATCACAACTTCTCTGATAACGAGATCAAGAATCAATATCTATTCAAGCTGTTGAATTGCCATCCGAAGACGCTGTTCAACACGATCAATGTCATAGAGGATAGAAGAGAATGGATTTTAGACATTATGAATCCGAACAGAACCACAACTTGTGACCATCAGAGTACATTCACTGACATATATAAGCTCAAGGAAGTCGCTGACCTTCTCGAGGCTAACATAGGTACTGGTATAACACAAGCCTATCTCAAGGAATAGCGCAAATGTTTGACACAGAGATAGATAGACTCGAAAAATTGCTGAGCATTAGAATGCATCGTGCTCAGAGAGAACTTCAAGAACAGTTCCCCTATATGACATTCAGATTAGTCGGCTCTACGCTAAACAGCCTATCGATCTCAAAGATAATCATAGCTAGTTCGAATAGCGTAAATGGTCACCACATCCAGCTAAAGCTTCAATCGAATGTCATCTCTGCACTTATCCAACTATACGAAGTCAAGAACACTTCTGATCCAGAAATAGCTAGAAAATCTCTCTCAGCTGCATACGACAGTGTCTTATTCTCTAAATACCAGATGTCGTTGAACGAGCAATTCGAGGAAGTGATCGAAGAGATCAAATGCAGAACAGCTCTGAAAGAACCATCGGAGAGCTGGAAGTGCATATTCCGTGAATACTCTAGACGCGGGCTAGAGTTCCCAGGAGATCCTAGCTTAGAGAGAAGGGAGTATATCGAGATATGCAAAAAGCTGGATATTCCGTTTGAGGGCATGACATACGAGACCGAGCTCACAAATCGTGTATTTCCGCTTTTTGTCCAAGATTCTTGCAGAATCAACCTAGAAATTCTCAGAAAATAGTTGATTTTGGGGTTTAGATTTCTCTCAAAATTTCTTAAATTTACTATGTAAAACCTCAACAAAAGGACCAAAACCATGTGCAACAAACTGGAACTCTGGGACACCATCGACGATCACGACGCTGAACGCGCTTGCTCTCTGCTTCAGCAGCCGAATGATCGAAAGCTCACACAAGCGCTCAACGGATACGACCGTGCGACTGACGTCAAGAAGCGCCGTCGTCGCACTGCTCTTCTCTGCGCTCTCTGTCTCATTGATGGCGAGATCGGAATCCAGAGCATCATTCGAGCTGTAAACCGCCTCTGCGACACGAACGGAATCAATGAAGTGAACGAAGAGACGATGAAAGATTTCGTCGCATACATGAAGATGGACAGCAAGGCGAAAGAGATCATGCGAGAGATCGTGAACAAGCTAAATTCTATGTCTTCCGACATGGAGTCTCAGAAGCTCGCACGCAAGTTTGAAGTCCGCATGAACTTCCTCGAACACAAGCCCAAGACTGACATTCCTTTCCAAGTCAACTGGTACTAATCAGGACCTCTGTCATGAATGACTTAGATGAGTTAGACATAAATGAACAGAATGATGTGCACTTTGTTCACTTCCGAGTGAACTATGAGCACATATTCGACACTATCATCAAAGAGTACTGTCCTTATCTTCCAAAGAGCGAGGATCGTCTAAGGTACACGGAGGCGAACCGGAATGTGGAATACTGGGAAGACTTCAGGATAAGGTATCTCCAAGCTAGCAAACCCGATCTTAAAGATGCTATAGTCAACTTCTTAGTAGACCCTTTGAAATTCCGGAGCGAAGAGATCAGTGACGTATATGATCTGGTCAAGGAATACTCAGCATTGACTAGCAAGAACATCGCGAGATGTCGAATCTTGTTTCTCGTTCTGTTCATGTCTAAGGAACTCGGAAATGAGTTGCACCAGATCCTGAATGACCAACTCAAGATCGAAGTCCCTATCGACTTAATCGAACATTTCGTGAAGTATCTGAAGATCAAGTATGCGAGGGAATTAGTTTTTTGCATCAACGCACTCGTAGATGATGTAAAATACGAAAAGCAACACAGAAATTCTGAAATTGTCATGAAGGCTGTCAGACGCGCTGAGATGAGGATATGTGTAATGAGACGTGATCTACTGTGTTAGATTAGTGGAGGAAGTATGAAGCTAGACTGGAAACACCTGATCCGTGGAGATTTCTACAAGCGCTACTCGATAGACAGTGACGCTGAGACTGAAGTCTTGCTACGTGACGAGAGACAGCGGTACTACAATAAAGTTTCATTCACTCGAAAGGTAGAACGCTATCTGCGAGACGGGAGAGCTGTTCTCCTGGATCCAGTCGAATTTCCTAGATACTACAGACATAGAGAAGAACAAGTTCCGAGATCGGATCTCGTCAACTTCGAGAGCGCTATTCTAGCAGCATGCGCTATCCTGTACAAAGACTACGATCTGAGTAAACTAGTAGCAAAAGTCACTGGTCTTGGTCATCTTGACTGGATCAGGGTTCTCAGCGAGATTAGAAACTCTTATGACGGAGTATTTGTGATGAAGCAGATTCTCACTACGATCCCTGAGATGTCTCTGAATGAAGATGATATGAAAAGGATGAGACTATATCGCATGAGAGTCGGACAGCTAGACCATGATCTGAAGACCAACGCTGTCAACCGTGACTATCTGACTTCTCCTGTCGTGTTCGTAGACCGACTAACACCGAGCGTGAGCCATGCCTTCGAGATTTAAGCCAAGAATCAATCTACACATCGACTATCTCGGGAACACGTTCTACGAAGAGATGCTGATGGCGTTCGCTGACGGCTACTGGAGGACATTTAGCAGAGAGATAGAGAAATACAAGAGCTTATATACGAGAAGACAGTTCATCACTGGAGTTCTGTGCGCTATGGCCATCATGCGAGATGACTTCCAGAACAAGTACACGGTTGTGAGAGAGTGCATGGGCGCTAGCAACCTCGGATGGCTAAATCCAGAACGAGTCGAGCAGTTTCTTGATCAGATCAGCGCATCTGAAGCTTTCAGAGGCCACGTCATCAATGTCATAAGCTACTTAGACTACATCGACTTGGATCATTCCGCAGTCACTTTCGAACAGGTGAAGAAGATCAAGGCTATGCTGATGAGAGCTAAGATGATATGCAAGAAGTTTGAGGGCAAAGATCCCGATGCGCTTGGAGAGATGGAGATAATCTGGAGTTAGCTATGGCGATGATTTATCAGATGCGTAGGAATGTCGATTATACTTTAGGAACAGAAATGGATTATTTTGAAGTGAGATCTCCTAAAGCTGATCTGACCTTGTCTGCTAACTTAGGATCTCTTCATATCGATCACATGATCAACGTTCTTCTTGGAAGAACCAGTCTAAGCAACTGCTTGACTCTAGCCTCTTTGTCAGGAAACTTCACTTTCACAGAGAATGGAATTCTACAGCACAACACAGCATCGCTTCTAGCTCTAAGCATGCTGACGAACTACATCAATCATGAAGATCTAGGAAGAACCGTCAGGAATATGCTTTTTCCTAGAGATATTGCGAGTCAACTAGGACACAGCTACGAAGATTATGTCGGATTTCTCGAACAGCTCAGCGGGACGAAGTATGCGATCAACGCTACAGAGGCTGCGATCGAACATGCGTGGAATGCAGATCACTGGGAACTTAGCATGGAAGATGAGAAGAGACTTAGAGCGATTCAGCTGAAGACGGCTTGGCTACGACACAAGTATGACGAGAAGAGCTTAATATCACTGACACGATATGTATTCAAGATAGGCAACACTGAAGTGCATACGACGTTCGAACACAGAGGGTACTAGATAAATACATTCCATACGAGGTGAAAAGATGAAGGTTATCAAGAATCCAGAATGGTCAGAACAACAGGTAAAAGAATTTGAACAGAAGATCAAAGACAATGACGGGTTCTGCCCGTGCGCTATCATGAAGTCGAAAGACACGAAGTGTATGTGTTCAGAATTTAGAAAAATGATAAAATCCAAAACTCCAGGAACATGTCACTGTGGGCTGCACGTATTGGTGGAGAGTTAGATTATGGATCCAAAACTATTTGGAGATCACAGAAAAACTCTATTGAGCGCTAAATGGGGTAAACAGTGGAGACCAAATCCGGGTATACCAAAATGTATACCCGGACGTGAGTGTGAGATTGAGAATTACGATTTAGCAAAAGCTGATAATTTCAAAGGATGGCAAATACATCACCGGTTAGAAGAAAAGCTATCAGAGGCTTTTTCCGATACAGATATTGAGTTAGTTAAGCTAAATCTGTATTATTATAGACCTCCCGAAGAATTGATATATTTAACGAAATCTGAGCACAATAAACTTCATAGAAAATTATCTAATTATATGAAAGGGAGAATTGGAGAACTACATCCAAAATGGAAAGGAGATGATGCTTTGGAGCTAACAAAAAGCTAAGAACTCATGAAAGTCGCTCTTTAGAGAGAAGACGTCAGAGAAAAGAGTTCAGAGATCAAGTCAAAGCGAAGATTCCTGGTCTTTGTCATTGTCAATTGCATAAACTAATAGTGTAGATCATGTACGAGATATCTGACGTCATAGTTCTTCCAGCTGATGAAGAGATACTGAAGCGATATAGATTCTCTGAAGAGATCTACGAAGAAGTTTTAGACATAGCAAGAATGATCTTGGAGTCAAAAGACGGATGGCAGCTTCAGAACCAGCTAGATGACGCAGAGAACTTCAAGATGCATGGAGAGAAGTACAACCAGAGAGTGTACTTCATACTCGGAGCATGTCGGCTTCTATGGAACGAAGAATGGATCAGAAAAGCCGTCAAAGAGATATTCACTGTCCATAACAATCCTACTGGTGTCAAAGGCGATGGCCTAGGAAACTATGATGCAGAGGAGTTATTGGAGTTCATAGCCAGAATGACAAAATGTGTCATGCAGAGCGATGACATAGATCAGGTGTGCAAATATCTCTTCGATTACTACATGGGACGTGGTCTTCTCGGCTATGATCTGGAAGACAAGATCCTCAGAACGACTAGAATGAAGATCGCTAGAGGCAGAAAGCTAGACAATGACTTCAATCACAAGAAGGTTCAGATAGAGATACCAGAGCTCAAGTCTTGCGATACGCCGACTTATGTGTCAGACATAGATCAAGAGCCGCTTCAAGAGACTGGGTCCTATGATCTAGCTTCTGGCGATGTCGATGACGGTGACCGTTACTGCAACGACAAAGACGTGCAGAAGTGGATGAACTACAGCGAGGACAGCGGTCTCGGCGAAGAATGGAAGAAAATACTCGGTTTTTAGCTCAAAAATCAAGAAAAATCTCAAAATCAGGGTTTAGATTTCCCTGAGTTTTTCTTATATTTTACTTGTAAAACTCAAACAAAAGGACCAGAAAATGACCAAGAACGAGATCCGCGAACTCCTCCTCAAAGCTGCCGAAGCTTACTACAACGGAGACGAGATCATGAGCGACAACGAATATGACGCTCTGATCAACAAGCTCAAGGAGATCGACCCCAGCGATCCTCTCTGCGCTAACGGCCTGGCTGCTTCCGACTCCAACGGCAACGAAAAGAAGATCAAGCACACGATGACCACTGGAACTCTCTCCAAGTGCGCAAATACCGACGAACTCAAGGACTGGGCAAAGCGCCAGACCACGAAGCGCTACTCTCTCGAACTCAAGATCGACGGCTCCTCTATGGAACTGAAATACGAACACGGCAAGTTCGTTCAGGCTATCACTCGAGGCGATGGCTTCACTGGTCTCGATCGCACTCAGACTCTTTCTCTCATGACTTTCCCGAAGAAGCTCAAGTCCGACTATACCGGTTCCGTCCGTTCCGAAATGGTCATCTACAACTCCGACTTCGACGCTCGCTTCGCTACCAAGAACGCTAATCCGCGCAACACGGTCGCTGGCATCATCAACCGCAAGTTCGAAACTCTCACCGCTTCCGACAAGGAAGATCTCTCCTATATCCACGCTGTCGCTTACGACGCAGACGGCGACTTCTCCACTCAGGAAGAACTCATCGCTTGGCTCAAGGAAGAAGGCTTCGAAGTTACGAATCAGGTCCTCGTGGACGCTAATGACATGGTCTCTGTCGCCGACAACCTCCGCGAAAACCTCCGCAAGGAAATCGCTGCAGGCAACATCAAGTTCAACTGCGACGGAATCGTCATCAAGGCAAACGACATTGACCGCAAGGACCGTCAGCTCAAGACTCCGAAGCGCGACGTGGCTCTTAAGCCGGAACTCGAAACTGCCGTCTCCGAAATCATCGACATCGTCTGGGAAATGGCTGGATCTACTCTCAGCCCGGTCGCTATCATCAATCCTGTCAAGCTGGAAGGAACGACCGTCTCTCGCGTATCTCTCTCCAACATGGCCAAGATGAAAGATCTCGGCGTCGAGATCGGCAAGATGGCTGTCGTTCAAAAGTCGGGGCAGATTATTCCTCAGATCCGCAAAGTCTTAAACTAAACCTCAAGGAGAAATGAAGATGACCGAGTATCAGATGAAGTGCAAGATGCGTCTCGAAGGACTGTTCGAGACTAGCGGAATTCCAGTCAACGCGATCCGTTCTGGCGAGCTCGACGGATTCAAGAGCTGGTGCTTCGTTCTTGAGCCCATCGTGAAAGACTTTGTCGTCGTTTCCGTCGTGAACAGCGCTCAGAAGTGCTTTCGCAAGGCTACTGTCAAAGTCGGCAGAGGCGCTACTCGTCCATACTGTCCAGAGACCGTCTATCCGACAGTCTACATCACTTTCGACAAGTAAGTAACTAAATCTTTACATTTAATAGACCGAGATGAAATATACTCGGCCTCTCTTTTTGTATATTTTCAGTGATAGAATCCAAAAGGACTAACTATGAAAGAAGAGAAACTAGAGTACAACAAGAGCTTCATCGACACAGTCGACAGTCTGTCTGCTGTCAATCACCGAATTCTGATCGCGAAAGAGAATGATCGAGTGAGCATCAAGTCTAACAATCTGTCGTCAAACTTCTGCTACATTGTAGAAGCGCCGACCACTTGTTTCGGAATGCCAGTCGACAAGATCGGTCTGATCGACTTCACTCGTTTCAAGAAGTTCTATGAAGCGATGAGCACTAAGACTGTTCCAGCGAATATGTCTCTGAACATCGATGATGATGGTTCTGCTGTCGATATGCTGTTCAAGAACGATACACGATCTGACACTCTCACTCTCAGACTCGGAGACACTTCTCTGCCGACATTTGACGCATCGTTCAAAGAGCTAGCTGAGCACAACAACGACGTGATAGCAGAGTTCGACGAAGAGACGATCGACCAGCTGCAGCGCAAGATCTCTATCATCGGCGCTGACTTCATCGACGTCATCGCTAACGATAATGTTCTGAACTTCTGCATCTACACGATGAGATCAGCTGACCGAGCTGACTATCCCGTCTTCTTGTCTCAGCCCGCTACAAAGAGCTTCAAGCTGAAGTTCACAGCAGAGACGATCAATCTTCTGCCGAAGGGAAAGTACAAGATCGAGATCGACGCTGACGGGTGCTTGAACATGAAGCAGATCCGTGAAGACGACATCTCAGTAGAGATTATGCTTCTCGCAGAGGACTAATATGAACACTGTATTGAACACACTGTCCGATCCAGCTCTAAACACGAACGGTTTGAACAAGCCAGACGCTGTAGCTACAGACGAAGAGGCTGCTGCCGTAGAGTATCTGAAGTCTCTGAGTCCGCTGGAGAAACTGAGACTCGGATATCAGATCATGGGTGTCGAGATCCGTGATCCAAAGATAGATTGCCAGAGATGCCACGGAAAAGGATACGTATCCATCAATCCAGACACTGGCGAGCCTAGAGCTTGTCCTTGCATTCTTCCAGCCGATATGCACAACGGCAACCGTGCAGAGAGAAGAGCTGCTGCTAAAGCTGCTCGGAAGATGAAGTTCTAAGCTAAACGAAAATAAGTTGTCTCCTGGAATATGTATATTTTTCAGGAGACATTTTTGTAGAGGGAATATATGAACAAGAACTGCTACAAGTGGGTAGAGAGATACCGTCCAGATCATGTCAAAGACGTGATCCTTCCTACTGCAGAGAAGAAATTCTTCGAGAACATCGTCAAGACGAAGCAAGTTCCTAACTTGATGCTATATAGCGCTAGAGGAAAAGGAAAGACTTCTATCGCTCTGGCTCTGATCAACGATCTAGACGCTCAGGTCTTCAAGATCAACGCTTCTATGGAAGGAAAGATCGAGCTGCTGAGAGAGGATCTGTCGACTTTCGCGAGAACCAAGAATCCCAAGAAGACTCCTAAGATCGTCTTCTTGGACGAGTTCGACATGTGCTCCGCTAAGTTCCAAGGCGCTCTGAGAAACTTGATCGAGGAGACAGCTGTCGGTTGCAGCTACATCATGACATGCAACTACCAGATGAAGGTGATCGACGCTCTGAAGGAAGGAAGAACTATGGAGTTCGACTTCAACTTCAACGATCCAGTCAAGCAGAAAGAGATGAAAGATCAGATCGTCGTTCGCGCTTGCGGAATTCTGAAGCACGAGGGAGTGGAATATGACGAAGAGGCAGTAAAGGCGCTAGTAGACCGGTTCGGCATATCCATCAGAGATCTGTACTCTACCCTCCAGAAGTACTATCTTCTGTATGGGAAGGTTGACAGCGGAGTTACTGCTTTCAGTGAAGTAGACGAGAAGCTTATCGACTTGATCAAGGCTAAGAACTTGACTGAGGCTAGAAGACTGATCGTGGAGAAGGGGTACTCGGACGTAGACGTGTATCAGTTCTTGTACGAGAAGTACGTGCCAACGTGCCATAAGAAGGGAAGCGCTATTCTCACGATCGCTCAGTACGAGGGAATCGGAGCTACTTCGAGACTTCCGGACATTCAGGTCGCTGCCTGTCTGATCTCACTCATGGGGCTAGAGTAGAATGTTCGACGACCAGAAGATGAGCACTCGTGACTTCGTTCTAGGGGTCAGACACGGCGTCTACGTTTTTGTATCTGACGCGTGCGAGTTCTGCCGAGACTACAGAAAGGACATCGAGAAGATCGACAATCACTATCTGAAGATCGTGGAAGCCGCTACAGACGAAGACAAGAAGGTCATCTGGGCTATGCTCGATCGAGGCGGATTTCCTCTCACAGCGGGTTACTGGGAGAATGAGCTGAAGTTCGTCGAGAGAGGACAGCGGTTCGGGAACGACTTCGACAAGATTGTAAAGTTTCTTGAACGTTTCCCCAAAGAGCCAATGAGCGAGCAAGAGATAGAAAAGCTCAAAAAGGACGTTTCTAGGCAGTTTTCACTGTCTCTATATGTTTTCCCACCGGAGACGCCTATTTCGGCTCGTAACGACGCTCTAAGCGCCGCAAATCACTATGACGAGATAGCTATCGACGTAGATATGCACTTAGGACTTCCAATCGACACCGAAGAACGAGTCAAAGCGCTACGAAAGATAGGGAGAAAAATTGTTATATTCAACGTGTTCGAGACTAGCAAGTACTCAGACACAGCGACAATGCTGATCCAGAAGACAGCAGAGGACGGAGAATATGCCAACACGACAATCGAGCATCGCACGATTCAAGAAGCAACTGAAGCTGTCAAGTCAGCAGACTGACGAGAAGCCCAAAGAGAAGAAAAAGAGTCCCATGTTCAGCGTTGTCAATCACATGGGTGGTGATAAGTGCTCATGGGAGCAATTGACGGATGACGAGAAAGAGGCAGTCAAGCCTTGGGTGATACTGAAGTGGCTGTCTACCTATGAAGAGTATCTTCCGATATTCAATATCATATCGACTATGGAATTGACGCCTAAGGTCTTCTATGAGCTCATGTGCGTGACGCTGAGGAAGCAGAGGCACTACTTCAACAGCCCAATATACAAGAAGGTAGAGATAGAATGCGACGAAGCTCTCGTCAGATGCGTGATGCATGAGCTGTTCTACACACGAGAGCGTGCGATAGAGTACTGCGAAGATATCGATCCGAGAGAAGCCGAGTACATGAAGAAGCGATGGAGCTCTATAGTCGAAGAAGAGATGCAGAAAACCGATAAATAACATAAAATAAGAGGTTTCAAGTATGAGCATGAAATTTTTGAGCGCATATCAGCTTCTCGAGTCCAAAGGATTCAAGATCGAGAAGAAAGTCAACGAGAGCACTGGAGAAATCGAAGTCGTAGCTTCTGTCTACATCAAGCACGACACAGTTAAGACTGCTGACATGAGGACTAAAGAAGGTCGTCGCGTCTATCACATGAACGCTAGATCTTTCGGAATTACTGAGTCTAAGGATGAAAGAATCCAAGAAGCTATCAAGGTCGCTAAAGAACATGGCTATCGCATCGTAAATGAAGCTCTGATGGGAGGAAAGACGGTCGGCATGTTCCACAAGAAAGGACATGAGGTGAATCACGCTTGGACTTGGATAGATGTCGAAGGTATCAAGGAAGCTCTGAAGGAGACTGGTATCACAGTGACCGAGCAGCACGGTCAGGCGAACGTCACTAAGGACTGGGACGAAGTTCCTGTACCTGGCACTCCTGGAGTCGATGGGCCTTATGGCGAGGGTTCTTCTTCTGTCATGATCTTCATTATCACATCAGAGAGAAGCTGGATGATCAAGTTCACTGGTACTCGGGAAGCATTCGAAGCAGCTAAGGTCTATCCAGAAGACGAAGAGTTTGAAGCTCTTGATGAAATCATTCGTGACAACATTCCAGCATACGATGCGGATGACGACGTGTACAAGGTCGATATCACATTCAAGTCTAGATAAGGAGGCTCACTTTGCAGAGTTTCAAAGACTTTCTGCTCACTGAAGCTAAAGTTGCTCCAAAGAACGTAGATCGGACGGCAGACACTGTCGTTCGCTACTTCAACAGCAAGTTGAAGAGAAACTACAAGCTAGTGGATGCTTACGACGCTATCAAGGGCTCCGAGAAGATCCGTCAGGGTCTCTATAAAGACGAGAGTGGATCCGCGATAGGCGTGAACTTCAAGACTAGCGGCGAGTTCTACTCGATCTCTGTATGGGATAAGCTTCTTCTCGACAAGACTGGAAGATACAATCAGCCGAAGCGTGAGATCAAGTTCGAATCTTCAGAGTCTTTCGCTAAGGTTCTTCCAAACGCGATCGATGAGCTGTTCGGAACAGGTGAAGATGGCGAAGTTTCTGAGTCGATCACTATAAACGAAGTGATCAACAACTATAAGTACAACGGCGTCAGCTACTCTGGAAAGAGAGACACAGCTATCGCTATGAAGAAGAACGGCGAGAGCGACATCCGCATCATGCGTGCTCTTGACATTCCAGCTAACAAGCTGAGAAAGTTCTTAGAAGGATCTGGTGTCGAAGCTGCTGGAGACGATGGCGCTTATGAGATCGCTGTCGGAGAAGATCAGAAGATCGAAGAGACAGACGAAGTCGACAAAGCCGTCAAGAAGTTCGAAGAGACTGAGTATGCGGATCCTAAGGTCGTATTCGACCAGCTTGATGTTCTCGTAAAGTCTGTCGGAGACGGCGTCAACACAGCTCTGCTGATCACGGGTCAGGGCGGTATCGGTAAGTCTTTCGGTGTCGGAAGAGTTCTCAAGGAAGTTCTGGGACTCGTCAAGGGCGAAGACTACGTCATCATGAAGGGTTCTAACTCTTCGTTCGCCATGTACAGATTCCTCTACAACAACTACGACAAGACCATCATATTCGATGACTGCGATTCAGTATTCGCTGACAAAGACTCTCTGAACATCTTGAAGGCCGTTCTAGACACTGGCGCTGAGAGAATCGTGTCTTGGGATACGGCTGGTACAGTTCCGATCAAGACAGGAATGAGCCACGATCAGATCGAGCAAGAGCTAGCAGCTTACTCTGCCTCTCATGGAAACAAGCCAGCGATTCCGTCTCAGTTCGAGTTCGAGGGCTCTATCATATTCATCTCTAACATGACGAGAAAGCAGATCGAGTCCAGAGACGCTGCTCTTCTGACGAGATGCTTGAACGTCGACATCACTCTGAGCCAGGAAGACACGATCAACAGAATCAAGACTTGCCTTCCGGGAATCAGATACTATGCTGCAAAGAAGATCGAAGGACAACCAGTCGACATCACCAATGAGCAGGACAAGGAAGAAGTCATGGCATACATGATGGGAACCGAGTTCAGAGCTATCTTAGCTAGAAAGTCTCAGGCGCAGGTGTCGTTCAGAACCTTGATCAATCTATGTAAGCTCAAGGCATCAGATCCAGTCAACTGGAAGTCTTGCGTCGAACTGGCTATCTAAGAGGAACTATGGCTACCGGATACTTCGTAAGCGATCTGCATATCGACAAGTGGGTGTCCGGTCAGTCAGACTACTCGAACACCGCACAGTACAAGAAGCTGCTGAAGAAGTGGCTTCTTCCTGCTGATGCGATATTCATAGCTGGAGACATAGCCTCTTCGGTCAATTCGATCTATTCGACTTTCCTTGTTCTGAACGAGATGTATGACCGTATCTTCTACTGCTACGGCAATCATGAGATGAGACTGACTGAAGAGGACCTCAGAAGAGGATTGAACACGTACTCGAAGAGAGACCGCATAGAGCGATTCCTTCAGACCGCGACTCTCAACATGAGAACAAAGATCGACAAGCTGACGATTCTTCGAGGAAATCAAGCTATGTACTCCGGAAAGAGCATCACCGGATCTATGGGCTATCAGGACGGAACTGGAAGTCTTCTCACTAGAGACCAGCTAGAAGCTGACTGGGAGACCTCTAACGACGCTAAGAAGTTTGATCTAGGATTCCAGACTAGTCAATCTGAGATCGCTGAGTACGAGAACAGAGTTCTTAGAGAAGCTATCACGCTAAGAAACGGAATAGACCTCGTAGTGTCTCACTATGGACCAGAAGTAGCAGTTAGAGATCTAGGCGACGTCGATCTAGGAAAGAGTTTCGATCCAGGCAAGTGCTCATTCGACGGATCGAGCATCTTAGACAAGCTCAAAGATGGCGCTATCTGGCACTTCGGTCATGTTCACCAGAAGATGAAGAAGTGGATCAACTGGAAAGGCAAGAAGATTCTGATGCTCAACAACTCTATCGGAAGTCCAGAGAAGAAGACTGGGAATGATATCCCGAGAGAAGAGTTCTTGCTCGAACTCTGAATCTCCATATAAATTTTATATTGTCAACTAAACAGGAGAAAACTGTATGAGAATTGTAGACGACAAGATCGCAATCAAGATTGAGAAGAAAGAACAGATCAAGGGAATCTATATCCCTTCTGAGCACAAGACTGTAGGCCTAGTCGAAGGTACAGTCGCTTGCATCGGACCTGGACGCTACTATCCAGACGGACAGCGTCGTCCCGTAAACGTGAACGTCGGTGACCGAGTGATCATCAACAACATCGCTGCTCTGCATCTCAAGTTCGAAAAGGACGGAAAGGAAGAAGAGTACTGGGTGTGCAAAGAACCCGAGATCATCATGGTACTCGAAGATGGTGAACACGCTGACGAGTTCCTTGAGAACGTGACCAATGAAGCTACTGGCGCATCAACTGCTGGTCTGTTCGGGTTCTAAGATATGAAGAAGAACAAGAAGTACATACTGACTAGCCTGATCGTGTGCATATTCTATTGCGCGATCTTGTCAGCTACTGGACTCTTCGGACCGAGCGCTCAGCACATCGTATTTCTGATCGCTCCTTGGTTCTTCGCGCTACTCGGTCTATTTCTAGCTCTCGTCATTCCTTATAGAATCATGTGGGCTATTGACCGAAACAACGAGATCAGACGCAAGATCGATGAAGAGAGAAGAATGGCAGCTGCTCAGGCTAGAAACAAGAAACTCAAAGAAGAAGCCATGAAATACGACTCAATGGTATAATAACAATTTGGTAACAAAATATGAACGACAATGTGAATCACCCGAAACACTACACTAACAGCAAGTCAGGAGTCGAAGTGATCGAAGTCACTTCGCTGCTAGGATTCGATCTCGGAAACGCGTTCAAGTATCTAGCTCGGTACAAGTCTAAGAAGCTTCCAGCAGAAGACGTCAAGAAGGCAGTCTGGTACTTGAATCACTACTCGAAGTGCCTGAAGAAGCTCAGCTGCACAGACACATGTGAAGATCAGTACAGACCTAAGCTGTTAGCCGACATTCGAAAGTTCATCGCAGTTGAAGATGTTCCTCAGGTCAAGAGAGCTATGGAGACTGTCTATCAGACCGTGCTAGCGAATGTGGAAGACACTGATGCAGAGAAGCTGGATCTTCTCTACTCAAATGAGTTCGAGTACACGATAGCAGAGCTGACTAAGTACGCTGAGTCTATCGAAGGGTTCACGCCGGAGAACTTCAAGAATGGCTAGAGAATACGACGCTAACTCGATCGAGGGACTAGTCTATCCAGACTTCGTTCGAAAGAGACCAGACATGTACATGGGAGCTACTACTGGCAAGTTCGCTCCAGCACTCTATCGATGCCTTCGAGAGATCATAGATAACTCTCTCGACGAGTATCTCATTGGTCACAACAAGCTGATAGTTATCGACTACAACAGCGTAAGCAAGATCTGCACAGTCATCGACAACGGACGTGGAATACCTACCGGAATAAACAAGAAGACCGGAAAATCAGCTCTATGGCTCGTATTTGGACAGATGCATGCTGGTGGCAAGTTCGACAAAGAATCTTACAAGATCTCTGCAGGTAAGAACGGCGTTGGAAACAAGGGAACAAACGCTCTGTCAGAGTGGCTCATCGCGTACTCTAACAACAATGATAAGCGAACTTGGATGCATCAAGCGTTCAATCGAGGTGTAGCTGACGGTGAAGTCACCAAAGGCGGATGCGGAGAGTTCGAGAAGTTTGTAAAAGACACTGGAACGATTGTTCAGTTCAAGCCTGACTCACAGATATTCAAAGACGGCATCGAGATGGATATCGCTCGTCTAAAGCGTGAGTTGAAGGACATTCAGTATCTGTGCCCTAAGCTTAACATCCAACTCAACATCGACGGTCAGGTGACCTCTTACTATAGCGAAACTGGGCTCACAGAGCTAGTGTGCGACGGTAAAGAGTACGAACATGTGTTTTCATACACAGCAGAGAATATCGACGCTGCGATAGCCTTTACGAAGAAAGACGGCAGCTCATTCAAGTCGTACGTGAACATCGTCTACACTGACATGGGCGGAACTCACTTAGCGGGTTTCAAGAAGATCATCTGCGACATCGTCAAAGAGAACTCGAAGAAGGACATCTCTAGCGATGACATTCTTGAAGGAATGGTTGGCGCTATTCACTACAAGATGGCAGAGCCTCAGTACCAGTCACAGACGAAGAACGAGCTGACTTCTGTCGAAGCTAAGAAAGACGTGATGGAACTTCTCGATCAGCCTCTGAGAAAGTTCTTCCGCAAGAACAAAGATCTTCTGGACAAGATCGTCAAGTACGCAGAGAAGATGTATGACGAGAAGCAGAAGATGAAGGCTAACAAAGATCTCCTCAAAGGATTGAAGACGATCAACAGCGCAGCTAGATACATCTCAGAGAAGTTCTCAGACGCAGATAGACGAAAGTATCGAAACATAGACGATCTAGAAATGTTCGTAGTGGAAGGAGACTCGGCTGGCGGTCACTTCAAGCAAGCTCGTGAAGGATTCCAAGCTTGTCTGAAGCTTCGTGGAAAGATCATCAATGCCGCTAAAGCTTCAGACACCGATCTGTTCGGAAGCTCTAAGAAAGGATCAGAGAAAGACGGCAACAGAGAGATCAAAGACCTGACAGCAGCTCTCGGCTGCGGAGTTCTGGATCAGTACAACGAGAGAAATCTCCGATTCGGAAAGCTGATCATCATGACAGACGCTGACTCTGATGGACTTCACATCACTAACCTAGTTCTAGCGTTCCTGATTAAGTACATGCCTGATCTCGTCAAGAACGGCCACGTATACACGATTGATGCCCCTTTGTTCTTGGCTAATGGCGCTAATGACAGAGTCTACGGAAACAGTCGTAATGAAGTCGTCAAGAAGATGAAGGAACGAGGCTGCAAGCAGTACACTATCACTCGTCTCAAAGGTTGGGGAGAGTGCGACGCTGACGATCTTGCGAATCTCTGTGTCTCTCCGAAAACGAGAAAGCTCATTCAGATGAAGTGGGACGACTCGACGATAGATACTCTGGAACAGACGATGGCTGGCGACTCAGAGTTCAGAAAGATACTATTGGAGGTCAAGTGATGCTAGAATTCTCAGACAAAGCGAAGATCGCGATGGCCGATGGGCTCATCAACTACATACGAAATCACAAGAGCATAACTGGCATATCTGATGGCATAGAAGATTGGAACGGAAATAAGAGATACATTCACATCGACTACGAAGGTGTTGAAGAGTATCTCGTTCCCGGAGAAGCTATCTGCGACGCCATCGGAGCTGCATGCAAAGCAGACGATGTAGACTTCGGGGTAGACTAACAACAATAATGGCGCTGACAAGAAATCAGCGCCATCGTTGTATCTCCTTATTCGATCACTACCATGTTCATCGGTTTGCCAGTACATAAACGAATCGGTCTCCACTTTACCATATCGGCTTCAATTTCGCCAATTTCGTTGTCTACGACGTTTACTGGAAGATCCTTTGCGGACGGATCCTCTTCGAATTTCTTTTCCAGAGCCTTGTAGAGTTCGTATGCGGTCATTGTTTTGGTCCTTTTGTTGAGGTTTTACATGATAAATATAAGTAATTCCAGAGAAACTCTAAACCCCAAAATCGGAGAAAACTCAAAAATATGTTCCAAGGCGCAGACAACATCAGGGGTCACAAAGAGAAAGTCGACATGACCCCAGAGGAGATGGAAGAGTACATCAAGTGCTCTCAAGACATCTTCCACTTCGCTAAGTACTTCTACATTCTGACACCCAAAGGGTCACAGCCAATTCCGCTGCGCGAGTACCAGAAGAGAGAGATTCAGACTCTGTGCGCCAAGGTCGAAGGAAAGAACAACAGAATCATCATGCAGGGTCGTCAGTCCGGAAAGACCACTATCGCGACGCTATATCTGACTCACAAGCTCCTGTTCGAGGTCGACAAGACTTTCGCTATTCTAGCAAACAAGCTCGCTCAAGCTCTAGAAATCATGGCGAGAATCAGAGACGCGTACGTCAGACTGCCTCTGTGGATGCAGCAGGGAATCGATCCTCAGCGTGGCGGCTGGTCAAAGTCCTGCATAGGTCTCGACAACGGAAACAAGATCTTCGCTGCTGCTTCGTCATCGTCTTCCATCAGAGGTAAGTCAGTCAACTACATGCTCGTGGACGAGTTCGCTCACCTTGACGACTCGATAGCTGACGACTTCATTCAGTCAGTCATGCCCGTGCAAGCTTCTGACCCAGACGCTGAACTGATACTGATCTCTACTCCGAACGGAATGAACCACTTCGCCGACATCTGGCAGAGAGCTGTCGCTGGCGAGAACTCCTTCATTCCTTGCAAAGTGCAGTGGTGGGAGATCGAGGGAAGAGACGAAGCATGGAAGGCTAGGGTCATCAGAGACTATGGTGTTCGCCACTTCGCTCAGGAATACGCCTGCTGTGATGGTGAACAGTTAGTTAAAGTGCGTCGGAACGGCCAAGAGGCCGTTTTGACGCTAAAAGAGCTAGATTCAATCTTAGAACATGAACTCTAAGTGGGTTAAATCACTTCGTTCAAAAAACAGTCACTCTAAATAATCTATATTGTACAATATGGAGAGTGATACTATGTTCGAATGCAAGATCTGCGGCAGAAATGACTTCGAGAAGATAACATCGCTAACTACGCACATTCAGTTTCACCACAAGGACTACACAGCACAGAGCTACTATGACAAGTTCTTGAAGAAGCCAGGAGAAGGGATATGCAAGACCTGCGGAAATCCAACTAAATTTCGTACATTGCTTACTGGATATTCTCTATTTTGCTCCAACAAGTGCGTATGGCAAGATCCAGAAGTCAAGGCTAAGCGTGCTGAGAGCATATCGAATCTCACCGAAGATCAAGTACGTGAGTGGAGACTGAAGAATATCGAATCTCACAAGAACGCTGACGGAAAGTGCATATCATACGAAGAGCTAGAGAAACGTCAGAAGCGCAGCGAAGAGTCCTTCAAGAAGTACTTCGAGAAAGCCGACTGCACATTCATAAGCTATGAGCAGACAGAGAAGCAACCAGTCACCTTCAGATGCAACAAGTGCGGAAACGAGAGCACTTACGTCAGATCCCTAATCGACCGCATGGCGAGGACAGAGGACTACGGGATATGTCACTTCTGCAACAACAGAAAGTCTGTCAGCACTCCTGAACGAGAGCTTAGAAAGTTCTTGAGCTCGATCTATCCTGGAAAGATATTACTGAACGACAGAAAGATCCTTGATGGAAAAGAGCTCGATATAGTCATTCCAGACGCTAAGCTCGCTATCGAGTATGACGGATTCTACTGGCACAACGAGAACGTAGTATCTCCTAAATATCACCTCGAGAAGACAGAAGCGTGCGAAACAGCAGGATATAGACTCATACACATATTCGAAGACGAGTGGAAGCAGAAGCGTTCGATAGTTGAGAGCCGTCTGAGAGGAATTCTCGGCTTGAATGACAGAATCTACGCTAGAAAGACCGAATGTCGTGAGATAACATATCAAGAGTCGAAGAAATTCTTGGAGGAGAGCCACATTCAGGGAAACTGCATGTCAAAGTGGCAGTATGGTCTCTTCTATCATGATCAGCTAGTCGCGGTGATGACCTTTGGAAAGAGCAGATTTGGAGAAGGCATCGAGCTATTGAGATTCTGCAACGCTCTGAACACGAATGTCGTCGGAGGTGCTGGAAAGCTATTAGCTCGTTTCAGATCAGATCATCCAGAGATACAGAAGATAGTCAGCTATGCAGACAGACGCTGGTCTGCTGGAAATCTGTACGAGAAGCTTGGCTTCGAGCTAGTGCAGAAGACAGATCCATCATACTTCTACATAGTGAATCACAAGAGAAAGTCCAGACTTCAGTTCCAGAAGCACAAGCTAGTTGCAGAGGGAGCAGATCCGAATAAGTCAGAGCATGAGATCATGAAGGAACGAAAATGTCCACGCATATATGACTGCGGGACACTGAAGTACGAGTGGATACGAAAGTAATTTTAGGCAGTAATTATTTAGAAAGTTCTTGTAATTCTTTATTATAAGTCTCTATCTGTGATAGCAATTCATATATCCTAATAGAGTTCTTTGCAACTTCCACTACCTCCGGATCAACTATATCAGAACGATTTATTACAACTTCAGAATGTCTTTTAAGTAATACTTCTCTATTATCTGCATACTTCTTATTACTTCCGTTAACTTTCATCAATAAATCTATTTCGATTTTAGCGCATTCTATCTTACTCTTGATTGCTTCAACTTCTGCTAATTTTGTTTGACTTTTCTCGAGTTCAGAAACCTTGGTCTTATCTTCAAATTCCACTTTAGATCCGAATTCGCATCCGCAGAGAGCCAAAATGGAAATTAAAAGTATTATTGTCTTTTTCATGGTTTAGTTCCTCTATGTTCCATTAAATGCGCCTGAACGTTCTAGTTGCAGTAGCTTGTCCATATCAATTAGCATGGAACGACATGGCCCAGAAGGTGGAGCTCCAGAACATACGTGGAGACTATAAAGTTGGTCCACGATCTTGCATGCTCGGCTGTAACTAATGCTAAAGTGTCGTTGCACTGCAGCCGTAGAAAGGCCGTTGCCACATTCGATAGCCCACTCGGCTACTTCGAACAACAGATCGTCTTTTTTCTCTTCACCTCCGACAGATTCTTTCTTTATCGTATCATATTCTTTCTTTATCATATCGTTTTCTGCCTTTAGTTTCTCATTTTCTTCTTTGATCCTATTGATGATCTCTTTATATTCTCTATTATCTCCACGTAGACAATTTATTAGATCTCCAAACCATATTAAAGAGAAGATAGCACTTACGATAGCGAAAATCTTAGATCCGTCTATAAAAGCTCCATAAGTAATACCTATCCACATTAAAGTGAAGAAGGCGCAGGCGATCGGTGAATTCCGTAAAGCTTCTTTCATGGCTGGTCCTTGTTGATGGTTTTACGTAGTAAAATATAAGTATATTTTTGAGAAATCTAAACCCTAAAATCCGGATTTTCTCAGAATTTTGTGCACTATATATGAGCACTATCACGAATTCTAAAAGCCTCTAAAATGAGTATATTTTTGATAAATAGACGTAGTCAAAAACCTGATATGGAACTGGTAAGAAGCGAAGATACGAAGGCCAAGATACGGGCAAGCAGGTCCGCAACGAAGGCCAGACGGCAGACACAGATCTGCCGTGTCTTCGAACTTAAAGTTTCCATAATGCATAACTCGAAAGAGACCTTCCGGAAACTAGCACAATGTTTCAAAGAAGCTAAGTGGGTAATCAACGATATGCTGTCGTTGTCAAAGAATAATCCTGACAATAGAATCTTCGACTACAAGTACACCGAGCATAAGGTCGTAGTCCACTATGACAAGGACAAGAATAAGGTCACTTCATCCATTACTTTGCCATCTGTTCTTCATAGAGCAACGGTAGACCAGAAGAAGACGGACATTGTCAACCTAGCCAAGGCCAAGAAGAAAGGCATCAAGGTCGGCGCATTGAGATTCAAGTCAGAAGTTAACTGCTTACCGATAATCACCGGATTTACCCAGATTTTGGATGGATGCCGAATAACTATTCCAGGTTTCCGTAAATTAAGAGTTCATGGACTAGATCAACTACATCAGTTCGAGAAGTTTGAATTGGCAGACGCCAAGCTAATCCGCAAGGCATCCGGCTACTACGTAAAGATTAGCATAATGCTACCGAAGGAGAAGAGGATTCCTACCAACCGAGATGTTGGTCTCGACTTCGGCATAAAGGATTCCATAACGACATCGTACGGTGACAAGTACAAGTGTAATGTGCGAGAAACCGACCGTCTAAAATTCCTGTCACGGAAACTGAACCGTAGAGGGAAGAAAAAGAACGAGAAGAGGTCGAAGCTATATTACCGGTGTCTTCGTCAGCTGAAGCGTGAGTACGAGCATATTGCTAATGTCCGCAAGGACATAGCCAATAAAATCTACCACAAGTTGGTAACTGACTACGATGTTATCTATTTTCAAGACGAGCATATTAAGAACTGGCAAAAGGGGCTGTTTGGAAAACAAGTACAGTCCTCGTGTCTTGGCACATTGAAACAGCGGCTAGTTGCACTGGAAACAAGTGGCCGTAGCTTCAAGATTTCCAAGTGGGAACCTACTACCAAGCTGTGCCCAGTCTGCGGATGTATCAACCATCCTACTCTAGCTGATCGTATCTATAAGTGTAGCTGCGGATACGAGATGGATAGGGATATTCATTCTGCCCGTGTAGTCTTGATGATTGGCTCATCAAAAAGAGCTGAGTGCTTGGAACAAGCCTCGCCGGAGCTAAGTCCTATACCGAATTGCAATCAGCTTGCAATTAGGCAAGACTCGACGTTGATGGCAAAACAAGAAGCTAACCGCATTTAAGCGTTGTAGTAGTTCACTATCTTCCATCTTTTCACAGAAGAGAAGTTTTCAGCTTTATCAAAGCGACAGATTTAACGTGCGATTTTTAATATATCCTCATTATTTATTATATTTTATCTATGGTATAATCAAACATTAGATTATAAAAGGTAAAATATGTCAAAGAAAGATAAGAAAGAGAAGAAAGCAAAAGACATCGGTTCCACAGCAGCTGTCACATCTACGAAGCAGTTTGACGGAGCTGACAAGATCATTGAAGCTATCAAGAAGGACAAAGACCTGAACAAGCTAGTGATCACACCAGAGACCATGAAGAACGAGTGGCTCAACACGAACGTGATCTCCCTGAACCTCGTGTTCGGAGGAAAGATCCGTGGAGGAATCAAGAAGGGCGCTATCACCTCGATGGCTGCTGACTCTCAGCTCGGTAAGTCTCTCATCGGTTACAACCTTCTTCAGTGCGCCTATCGCGCTGGACTCGCTTGCGTCGTCATCGACACTGAGCACTCCATCAACCTGTCGCTCCTGAAGCAGCTCGGAATCGATCTGGACAAGATCGTGATCTACCAGACTTCAAAGATCAACGAGCTTAAGCAGATCTTCGCTAAGATCAATCACGGAAAGACGAGAGAAGAAGCGATGAACACTTTCGTTCTGCTTGACTCTTGGGGTCCTATCGTCGAAGTTCAGGTGCTCGACAAAGCTGAAGAGGCTTCTTCTGCTGTGAACATGTCTGGCGCTAAGTTCAAGAATGAGCTAGCCAACATCATCAACGCTTGCGGAAACACAACTTTCGTCATCAACCACGTCTACGCTTCTCTACAGCAGTATGGAGAGAAGTTCAACATTCCTGGCGGTAAGCGTCTGTTCTTCAACTCTGACTCTATCGGCTTGGCCTCTTCGGCTGCCAAGTACAAGGACGCTCAGGACAACATTCTCGGCAAGGTCGTGACTGTCGGCGTCAAGAAAGGTCGTGGCGCTAAGGAATTCATGAAGACCAAGTACTTGATCCGACATGACGGCGGTCTGGATCCGTTCTTCGGTCTGCTTGACGAAGCTATGGAGTCTGGATGCGTGTTCAAGCCAAAGCCTGGCTACTACGCTCGAACTGACTACGATGTCGACAAAGAGACTGGCGAAGTCAAGAAGATGTGGAAGGAATCTGAACTGTACTGCGCTGCATTCTGGGTTCCTCTCTATCGTGACCAGAAGTTCGTTGACTACTGCGAAGACAAGTTCAGCTTCGTCAACGCTAAGCTCATCTCTTCTAGCGTGGACGTGATGGATCTGATCGACAACGCTACTACGTTCGACGACACTTCAGTTCCTGTCGTATCTGCTGAAGACGAAGAGGCTCAGTTCGAAGCTGAATACGGCAACGAAGATGAAGATCTCGAGATGGACGGCGCTGGAATCTTCAAGCAGTACAGCGCTGAAGAGATCGCAGAGAACAAAGAAGACTAAAATTCCAATCCCAACAGGAGGCTGGATAGATATTTATGAAGTATGTCCTCTGCTATAGCAGAGGACATTCTTGCTTCACAGTAGACCTAGATTGTATTTCTACAACCGAACTATCTACTCCACAAGCACTACCCGTAGTTCCTACGGTGTCTAAAATTTTCATACCTTCATCAAGTATATTCTTTGCAGCATTGATGTCACGGTCATGATGATTACCACAAATAGGACAATCCCATTCTCTAATACCTAAGTTCCATTCTTTCATTACATGACCACAGCAATGGCATGTCTTACTGCTAGGTGACCATCTATCAATGACTACCAATTGTCTATTATGCCACTGAGATTTATATTCTAGCATTCTTCTAATCTTTGAAAAAGAACAATCCGCAATAGATTTAGCCAACTTATGATTTTTCATCATACCTTTGACATTCAAATCCTCTATGCAGATCACATCATTCTCTCTGACTAGTTTTGTAGTTAGTTGATGAAGGTAATTATTTCTCCTATTGCTCAATTTTTCATAAGCGATAGCCAATTTTATTCTTGCTTTTTCTCTATTATGGCTACCTTTCTTCTTTCTTGAAAGTTCTCTCTGTAAGTGCTTTATCTTTCTTTCAGATTCTTTCAAGAATTTCTTGTTATCATATTTTATTCCATTACTGTCTATAATTAGGTCTTTAATTCCTAAATCTAATCCAATAGCTTCACCAGTATGTTCATATTCATCTACTTCTACATCACAACATAATGAAGCAAAGTATTTTCCACTATTGGTTCTTTTGACAGTAACATTGTATATTTTCTTAATTTTGTCTTTTTCAATCGTACCTTTGAAGCTAGTCCATTTGGCACAAGGCAAGAAAATCTTATCATCTTGAACCAGTTTGCCTATATCTTTCTTTATATTGGCATTACGATATGAACCGGATTTAGAATTCAAATCCTTCAATTTTGGAGCTTTCCAATTTCCTTTATTCTTTCTAGATAAGGAATTAAACCAATTCGAATATGCTCTTCTTAGATCCATATAAGCGTTGCAAAGACCTTGTGAATCTATATTTCTGAGTTGTTCTGGATATTCATTCACGAGAAGTGCCATTTTAGGTTCATAAGAAGCACCATAGTTCTTATACAGATATTGCTTTGATTTTAGACAGAGATTATATGCAAACTTACAACCACCAATAGTCTTATTGATGAAATTAGCTTGTCCTTTTCTAGGATATAGCCTGATATTATAAGTTTTCTTCACTATCATAAACAAAACCTATTGATAGTACGAGTATCAATAGGTTTTAATGTGCTATTTCTAGCAAAATCTCATTGAAATCTCGTACATTTCAACTATTTTCATTATTATTTATATAAGTTTCATTTTCAAATTTTACATTTTATCGCTATTTGTATCCATTTGTTAAATCAGATAGTTTTCTTATCTTATTTCTATAAATTCTATTATAGTGAAAATGCTAAGTTTATAAGTTTTATTATTTTTGAACTTACTATGGTGAACGTCCAATTTCCTCACTTGATACTCAAGGCTATCTACTCTAACGCTAATGTGCGAAATCGTGTCATTCCGTATCTATCTGCTGACTGGTTCAGAGAAAATCAGAACATAAGCTCTATCGTGTCGAAGATTCTCGACTACATGGAGAAGTTCGGTCAGTTTCCGACCGTGATCGAGTCGAGAATGATGCTGAGAACTGATCAAGGCATGCTCGAAGAGTTCGATGCAGCTATCGCTATTCCAGACGACGAAGCTAACACAGAGTTCATGCTTCAGGACATTCAAGAGTTCATCAGAAAGAAGCTCCTTTATGAGGCTACCGTCAAGATTCAGGAGTCGCTGTTCTCTAACACTGAGCCAGATCAGCAAGAAGAAGGATCGTTCGCCCAGATGGTCGCTGACGCTGAAGCGTTCACGTTCGACACAGACATTGGGTTCGATCTTGTCGAAGACTTGGACGAAGTCTACGAAGAGATGATCCAAGCAGTGAGCATCATTCCTTCCGGAATCAAAGAGATCGACACTCTTCTCAACGGCGGCGTTCCAGACAAAGTCATGATAGGCATCATGGCTCCTACGAACGTCGGTAAGACACTGATCATGTCTGCTCTAGCGTCTAACATGCTGACTCAAGGACACGACATTCTCTATCTGACTTTCGAAGACTCTAAGACCAAGATCGCTACGAGAATGATGCAGAACCTGTGCGACATATCTCAAGAGCAGCTCAGAATGCTGAATCGAAATTCCTTCGTAGCTCTCAAGGAGATGATGAAGAAGAAGTCGTCTCAGCACTTGAAGATCGTTGAGATGGAAGAGTGCACAGTCAACGCTATGAGAATTCGCACTCTGCTGAAGGACTTGAAGGAGAAGAAGCAGTTCGAGCCAGAGATCATATTCATCGACTACATCGGATGCATGATTCCTAACGGAAGACCTAATCCAAACTTGAACTCTAACACTATATTGCAGAAGGTAGCAGCCGAGACGAGAGGATCTATATGCATGAAGATGGGAATTCCTATCGTGACTGCTCTACAGACGAACCGTGGAGGCTATGGCAGCGCATCCGTCGACCTGAACGATGTTGCTGACTCCTATGGATCCACGATGAAGCTAGACGCTATCCTTGCTGTGACTCAGGATCAGACTATGCTAGAGAACGGAATGTACAAGATCAAGGTAGCGAAGACGAGAATCAAGAACAACAAGGGAACTGAGGTGATGATCGGTGTGTCTATCGACAAGCAGCAGATATACGACATTGCAGACGGATCTGCTCCTCAAACGACAGGACCGAGCTTGACAGACACGGCTACGATCACTCCTCCGACTCCTTCTATAGCTCCAACGTCTGGAGCTCCGAGATCAATGATCGAGAATACAGACGTAGCAGACAACGCTTATGTGGCTAACGCTAAAGTGGACTTAGATAAGATAAACGACATATTGTAAGAGAGGTTTGAGAGATGCTAGTAGACAGCGACTATCGAATAGAAGAGCTAGAGAAAGACAGCGCAAAGAGCGAGTTCTTCACACTGCTAAAGAGAGAAGGATACGACATGTATGACATCGATCCAGACACAAAGCTTCCTAAGTGCTTGATTCCGATGATCATGAAGAAGGAGCTCAACGCATTCATCCTGTTCAATAGCGCTCTGGAGAAGATCTACTTGAACCACGAGATGAGCATCATCGACATGTGCACCTATCTGATTGAAGACTTCTTTGAACCAGAACAGCTGCTGACTCTCCTTCAGACCAACTTGTATGATGCGCTATATCTTGAGCTTAGAAAGAAGAATGGACAGGCTGTTGAGAAGTTCAGCAAATTCCTGATAAAGTAGACGGCTATGGAAAAGAACGACGCATACGCTATGCTATGGCTCCTAAACAAGGAGATACGAAAGAGCTCTAAGTCGATCTCTTTCAACAACGTGTTCAATCCTAACGCATGGCCTATAGCCATAGATCGTATGCAAGACGAGATAGCTTTCGGAGCATCTGAGAAAGCGCACGAGATAAACTCGAACCGTTGTGTCAAGCTAGCGAATGCAGTATCGTGCGGACAGACAAACCTAGATACCGTCAAAGTGTATCTGTTCGGAGAGTATATTAGAAAGAATCACGGCAAGTTCTTGAAAAGAAAGAAGGACGGCTCACTATACACACCTAAAGGAAAGAAAAAGAAGCCAGTCTACAACGCCGTCGACTATGATGAGGTCGGAAAGCTCAAAGGTATCGAATTCTACAAGCCCGAGAGCATGAAGGCTCAGACAGAAGCGCTGAGAGCGGAGGCAGAGAAACATGTCAGTCTACTCGATCTGGACGAGAATCAACGAAACATACTATACGATCTGGTCTGTGATGGAACAATCGGAATCCATGTCTACCTGCACCTCTGGAAGAAGAACCAAGGCTTCGGAATCGATTTGTCGAAGTCGAAAGACGAAGAGTACAACAAGTTCGTGAAGATGGTACAGTATCTAGACTCCGAAGCTATAGACTTGCAGTACATCTACTTTCACGACAGAGCGTGACGAAATTTTGAGAGACGAATTTTTCGTATATATAAACTAAGTCCTCCGGAAGTTCCGGATGAGGCGAAAAGGAACAATAAGGGAAAAATCCAAAGGAACAATAAAGGTAATAATATGATTGAAAGAAATTTTGATGACTACTTCAAGCAGATCCAGGACGTAGCAGCAAAGAAGTCTGGAACCTCATTCACCATCGAGAACGAGTTTGTCCCAGTCATGGTGAACGGCTCTTGTGAGATCGTTCTTCGTCTGCTCCCTCAGCCCAAGTCTGAAGCTGCTCCGTTCATCGAGAACCGCAGCCACTCTTTCCAAGGCACTGACGGCAAATGGCACGTGGTCGACTGCCTCCGCAAGGCTGGTCACAAGTGCCCAATCTGCGACTGGAACTCTGCCGTCTATGACGCTTTCCCGAAAGAAGAAGCAAAGAAGATCGCTAAGAAGAAGGCTAAGCGCTCTTTCGTGTCTAACGTGCTCGTAATCAAGAATCCAGCTGATCCGAACACTGAAGGCAAGGTATATCGCTTCAAGTACGGAATTCAGATCATGCAGAAGATTCTGGAGAAGATGACTGACCGTGAAGATCCCGACAAGGGATTCATCAAGGGCATGAACGTGTTCGACTACTACAAGGGTGCTAACCTGATCTACAAGGCTCGTCAGACTAACTTCGGTCCGAACCCAGAAGATTCTTACTTCGGTGACCAGAAGCCAATCAGCGACAAGAACAACGTGCCTCTGACAGACGCGGAGATTCAAGCGATCGATGATCAGCTCTATCCTCTGAAGCCTTGCGAGAAGGACACTTCAAACGAGACTTGGGAAGATGTGCTGAAGACCTACGAGAAGTTCCGTGAAGGCGAGAAGCTGTTCGACGAGAACAAGGAACCGATCATTCCTGGCATCGCAAAGGGAAATCGAGCTGCCACTAACGAATCAGTCCGTAGCGAACTCGATGAAGCAGATGTCCCCGAGACATCTGCTGAAGTTAGCGATGAGTTCTTCGACACTCTGAAGTAACACACAGAAACTGGTTGGGCCGTCTAAACTGTCTATTTTACTCCTTCTATTTTGACGGTCCACGAAGTGAACAGAGCTGAGGAAAGCAACATTTCCTCAGCTTTTTGTTTACGAATCCGCTAAAAATTCGTATATTGTATATGCAAGGAGTTCCATATATGAACTTGAAAGACAGAAACTTAAAAGTACTAAACTTCACTTCTTGGAGCATGAACGGCGCTATCGCCTCGGTCATACTCAAAGCATACTACAACCGCTGTGATACTCACTTCGTCTCTTATCGAAAGCAGGAAGAGCTCACCAGCAAGTTCTTGGAGGCGAAAGGTAAATATGACGTCGTGATATTCACGAACTTCGCACCGACAGTGAACCGAGAGACATATCTGCGAAGCAACATTCCATTCGTCATATTCGATCATCACGAGAACGCAAACTGGTGGAAGACTACTGGAAATCCGGACTTTCACGTCAATCAAGAATACTCTGGCGCTATGATGGTCTACATGTTCTACAAACGCTGGATGGCTGATCTAGACCGATATGAAGATCTAGCAAACATCGCAGACGACTTTGAGCTATGGAAGCTGAAAGATGTTCGCTCATTCCACTTCAACACTCTGTTCTGGAAATCCAATAGCGTATATGACTTCATCAAGCGATGGTCAAAAGGCGGAAAGCTAGCTCTGACACAGGAAGAACGAGACATCTTGACCGAGCATGTTCGAGACTGTAAGCTTTACTACGAGTCTCTTATGCAGTTGAATCTAGAATTCAACGGTCGCTTCATCACGGCTAACGAGTATCACGCAGAGATAAGCAAACAGATGGATCTTGACGGCGTCAACTACTTCATGATCTATCATCCGAAGTCGAACTACATAACATTGCGCTCTTGCACTGCTTTGATCGACTGCAAAGAAGTCTTAGGAGACCTTCAGATCTACACCGCTTCGGCTGGAGTCGGAGTTATTCCGTGCAAAACCATCGAAGAAGCTAAGAAGATCTGCACATACGTAGAGAACGCTATCAAGAGACACATTCCAGCAGAAAAATGAGCACAGTAGACGAACAGACAAAGACATTCATACTAGAGAAGTATATCCGTCGCGCTGTAGATGGAGTTAAGCACAAAGGACGTGGACATGAGATCAAAGTCAACTGTCCATTCTGCGGAGACAAAGAACTCAAAGGCACTCTGTGGCTGACTAACACATATCGATGGTGCTACACATGCTGGAGAGCTTCTTGTCGGTGCTCAGATCACGGGATCTTGGCTACGAAGTGGTTGAAAGAAGTCAACAACACGCTATACTTGGAGTATCTCGACGAGCTGAAGGCCTATGGCAAGAAGGACAAGAAAGAGACTGACGCTATGAAGGTGTTCATCGAGAGACAGAGGGAAGATGACGCTATCAAGCAGAAGAGGCAGCTAGAGAAAGAGATGGAGCGTGACAGGCTCGAGACTAAGAACTTCAAGAGAATCAACAAGCCTGGCATGTATCAGCAAGCCGCTATCGACTTCTGTAAGAAGAGACATATTCCGAAGGATATCTGGAAAGACTTCTTCTACTGTGACGAAGGAAAGTATCGCGCTAGAGTGATCATTCCTTTCTATGACAAAGACAAGAAGATCGTGTTCTTCCAGGGAAGAACCCTCGACGGCTCTAAGGCTAAGTACATGTCTCGTGTCGGACACACGGCTCTCTACAACTATGACTTTCTCGATAAGTCTAAGCCAGTCATTGTCTTAGAAGGACCGATCAACAGCATGTTCGTTGACAATTCGACCGCTACGGTTGGCGCTGGATCTTCTGGAGATCTAGACGCTAAGCTTCATGATCTTGACTGCTGGTACATATTTGACAATGACACTGCTGGAAAGAAGCACGCGTGGAAGAAGGTTCAAGAAGGAAAGCCAGTATTCTTGTGGAACAAGTTCAGATTCGCTTACAATCTTCCAGAAGACATAAACGACATAAACGACGTTGTGTGCTTTCTGAATCACAGAGGGAAGTTCACTATCGATCAGCTTAGACCATATTTCACTACTTACACCGAGATGTACAAAGCGATAGAGCTTCAGAAAGAGAAACTGAAGCCTATACCTATACATAATCCAGAACCCGAGCCAGAGGAGGAACAGCCTTGAAGTACGAAATCAAAGTCACTGTCTACAAGAACATGGTCAACTTCGTCAATGGACTGAAGCGTGAATCGAACGATGAGTACGAGAAGTGGCGAAAGAATGCCAAGTGGCTCAAGAAGTGCAAAGAACGTGCTATTCCTTACTACGAAGACGACGAGATCCTGAATTACACGTATACGACTAAGTCTAAGAGAAAAGTGATCTGATGGGCTCAGCGTTCAACAAGAACTGGTACCAAGGAACATTCGTACCTAAGCATCCAGAGAAGTGCTTGAACTTCAACGGAAAGCTGTACCCGGATAAGACACTGCCGATCACATATCGAAGCTCTTGGGAACAGATCATGTGCAATTTCTGCGACTTAGAAGTCAATGTGCTAGCTTGGGGATCAGAAGTCGTAGAGATTTCATACTACTCAGAGATAGACCAGAAGACACACAGATACGTGCTAGACTTTCTGATCATATTGAGAAACAAGAAGGGAGAGCTGAAAAAGTACGCGGTCGAAGTGAAGCCCGGAAATCAGTCTGCATGGCTAGACGACAAAGGTAATGTGATCTATCCTCCAGCTCCGAAGAAGAAGACACAGAAAGCGATGGCTCGATGGCAAGAGCGCTGTCAAGTGATACGAAGAAACTCCGAGAAGTGGGAAGCTGCGAAAGACTGGGCTAGAAAGCGTGGCTTCGAGTTCGTTGTAAAGACAGAGAACGAGATATTCGGCTTAGCTGGCGAAAAGAAGAGGGTCTAAGACCTATATATAATACATGAACCTAAATTTCCTTAACTTTCTGAGCGACAAGTTTCTCAAGAATGAAGAAGACGCACAGACCTTACGTGAGCTAGAAGCTCGAAACAACTCGATAGGTTTTGACGAAGACCAGACTAACTGGGGCGCAGCAGCTGGATCCTGGGGATACACAGCTGGAGACACAGTCAACCCAGATCAGCAGTCGATCATGTTCGACGCTGTGTTCGAGAGCAAGAAGCAGAAGATCGCGTTCTATCGCAGCATGTACAACTATCCTCTCGTCAAGAAGGCCGTCACTATGATGGTCGATGAGATGTGCACGCCTAACGCAGAGAACGAAGTCGCGTCATTCAACATCGCTAAGCCGTTCACTAAGAACTTCAATAAGACTGAGTACAAAGCTCTAAAGAAAGAATTTGACTACATAATGAGCTGCGTGATCGGAGAGAACAACCTGCATGACTATCTAGTCAGATGGATTGTCGACGGTGAGCAGTTCTGGGAGAACTGCGCTAATGACGCTGGAGACAAGCTAGTCGGAATCAAGGTTCTTCCGGCATACTGCTCTCTGGTGATCTACGAGGAAGGAAAGGCAGTAGGCTACATTCAAGACCCTAGACTGATAGATCTGAACTCTACTGGAGAGGTCAGAAGATTCACGCTAGACCAGGTCTCTTACTCTGACTACGGTCAATGGGGTTCAAACAGAAACGACATCAGAGGACATCTAGATCCAGCGATCCGTCCTCTGAACCAGCTGAGAGCTATTGAAGACGCACTGACGGTCACAAGAATCAACCGTGCTCCCGAGAGAAGACTCTGGAACGTGTACATCGGTAGAGCTAACGACGCTAAGGCTAACCAGATCGTCAACGACGTCAAGAACAAGTACAGAAAGACGCTCACGATCGATCCTATCACTGGTATGATCCAGAGCTCTAAGAATGTCCAGTCATTCACAGAAGACATCTTCGTCGGAAAGACTGACCAAGGAAACGGAACGACGGTTGATCCCATCAAGTCTTCAACTGAGTTCAACGGACAGCTAGACGACGTGAAGATGTTCCAGCAGCAGGTCATGGATGCTCTATTGACTCCTTCGATCCGCTGGATGGACGGTGGAGAGGGCGGCGGAGCTCAATACGCAGTCGCTCCTGAGCAGCAGCTTGCTGAGATCACTTACCAGAAGCTGTGCCGTCGACTAGGTCAGAGATTCTGCGATCAGGCTATCAAGCACACGTTCTTGGTCCATCTGAAGCTATCAGGATTTAAGACTAAGTATCTAGATCCAGCGCTATACAACATCACTCTGAACGGCGCTAACAACTTCGAGAGAATTCGTCAGTTGGGCGTCTGGGAGAAGATGGGTGGCATTCTCGGTCAGCTACAGACTATGCTTCCGAACTTGGCTAACTCTAAGCCTGACTCCGAGGAAGCTAAGCCGTTGATCTCTAGACAGTATCTATACGAATCTGTGCTTCACATGAGCGACGCTGACATAATCAAGAACCAGGAATATATCAGACAAGAGTCTGAAGCTCTATTGGAAGACGCTAAAGCCGCGCAAGAAGAGGCGTCACCTGGTGAGACTGAAGAAGACATGGGCGGCGAGGGCGACGATATAGGATTCTAGCTTGGAGATAGTCTAAGATGAAGTTGACTTTGATGGATTGTCACAATCTATATAAGTTCTTCAACAAAGACTTCTTCAAGGATGAATTCGACTATAGCCTCGGCCGTTGTCACATATTCACAGACAGAAAAGAAGCAGAGTCCATATTTGGACCAGATGACTATAGCAAGATCAGCGGGATCTCATGGATCAATGACAATGGTAGAAATCTCATCTGGCTCAATCCTCTGCTTCTGAACAACAAGAAGCTTCTCTGCAACACTATACTTCATGAGATGATTCATCTCTATGACTATGCAGTGAATCCAGAGATTCGAAACTATCGAAAAGGACACGGATCCTACTGGACGAAGATCGCTAACTACGCTACAGCTCTGTATGGAGACTACATAGGAAAGATCGACCAGTTCGGTGACTCTTATGAGAAGGACCGTCTCGATCACTATAAGCTGATGGACAGCACTAAGACCCTGTCGAATCGCTATATCATTCTACTCAGATCCAGAAAGATCGTCCCAGTGAAGAAGCTGAACAAGCGTCAGATAGCGTGGCTCAAGTCTACGAACATCCGTGGGATCTTCAAAGTGAAGCCAAACATCGAGCAGACACGGAGCACGAGAGTCAAGAAATATGCTACATTCGATATCCTCAAGTCAGTCATAGAGAACGGAATATCAGAAGAGCAAGAGAATCTGTACAGGGATATCAGTCTGAATCTCGTAGACAGCACTGAAGAGATATGGGTAAAGTCGTAACTTTTTAGGAAAAGGGGTTTACAATAGTCTGTCCTGTTATTATATTATCACTATGGCAGCAGACTGACTCAGACGGAAATTGACGTATCATAAATGATAACACATTAAAATGCGTGTTTATACATCAATTCTTGATTCATAGAATCACTACTTTTTAGGACATCAAGTCGTTCATCCATAGTTGGATTCTCCACAAGCTTACTAGGATATTTACCTAGGGTTCCTGTATTCCTTACAGTACCATCTAAAATTCTTAAACCTTCATTCTTTATGTTGACAGCTGCATTGAGGTCACGGTCATGAGTAGCACCACAAGATTGACAGATCCACTCTCTTACCGATAGAGGCATACTATCCATCTTGTGTCCACAGCATGAACATAGCTTAGACGATGGATAGAATCTTCCAACTTCCACTATCTGTCTATTATGCCATGCCGCTTTGTACTTTAACATATTAGCTATAGTTCCAAATGATGCATCTTGTATAGCTTTAGCAAGTCTATGATTCTTCATCATATTCTTGACTGCTAAGTCCTCTATGCAGATCACATCATTTTCACGAATTAGTTTAGTTGTCAACTTATGAATGTTGTCTTTTCTTTTATTGCACAGTTTTTCATGTGCGATAGCAAGTCTCAGTCTAGCTTTCTGCTGATTCTTGCTACCTTTTGTCTTCTTTGAATATAGTCTATTCAAATGTGAGATTTTCTTCTCAGATTTCTGAAGATACTTAGGATTCTCGAACTTTGTTCCATCTGAGCATATCGATAAGTCTTTGATACCTAAGTCTATTCCAATCACTTGTCCAGTATGTTCGTACTCTTCTATTTCTGAATCGAGAGTAAGAGAACAATAGTACTTGTTAGTCTTACTACGCTCTATGGTTAAGTTTCTTATTTTCTTGACGTTAAGTTTGCTGAAGTCATAATCTGCTCTAAACTTAACAAGTCCAGCTTTAGGAATTATGATATGGCTTTTGTTGGGAATAAGTTTTTCAATAGTCTTCTGCATCATGCCATTACGATATGAGCTTTTCTCTTTCTTTTTCTTGAATTTAGGAAACTTTGATACCTTATTGAAGAATCTAGAATATGAGGTATTCAGGTCTTGATAGGTATTACATAATCCCTGACTATCAGCATCTTTCATCCATTCATACTTATCTCGTATTTTCTTGAAAAGATCACACTTCTTTAACTTAATACCGTTCTTGTAAGCATTCTGCAGCTCATAGAGCATTTCGTTATAGATCACCCTGCAGCATCCAAAAGTCTTGTTGAAGAAGACTTTCTGAGCCTTAGTAGGATAAAGTCTAATCTTGTATGCTCTCGTTATCAACATAAAATCCATAGGAATCTATTGTGGTTTTCTATTCCTATGGATTTCAAGTGTATAATAACACTTCAAAAATATAATAACTTTAATCCATTTGGTAACAGAAAACCACTAATGTTCCAAATCTCTATATTATTTATAGCGCTATTTATATTTTTTATCAGTTTATGGGTTTACAAAAATAATTCTTTTAGTATATTTTAATAGTTAGCAGTTATTCATTTAGCATTATAAATAATGTGTTAAACTGAACAGGGAACTGCTGACATGGACAAGACGATCACGGTCGACACACTAGACATGGTAAAACTGAACAACGGATCACACAACTGCGTAGCTATATTCAAGGCAGTCTTGAATGACTGTATTCGAATCACTGGTGTCAAGCTCTTCAATGATCCGACGACTGACAAATGGTGGCTTAAGTTCCCCATAAACGAGAGCAATCACAAGAAGCTTCCATATTTCTCTTTCGTAAACAGCGGTGACTATCAATATCTTCTAGAGTGCGCCAAGAACGAATTTCAGAGGTCCTCTAATGAAGAAGAAGCACTCATGGGCTAACGCTATCCCAAAGACACGCAGAGAGAAAGATATTATCCGACTCACTAAGAATCCAGGCGAGCTTAACCGCATGACTGATCTGCTAAGCTCGGCTCAGAAAGTAGTTGACAGCTTTCGCAAATCAGAAGACGAGAAGTTCAAGACGGTCGAAGAGATCGTCGCTTTTGTGTCTCTGCATATATCTGACGAAGTTCCGAAGAGAGAAGTTCTGATCGAAGAGCTAAACAAAATGCGAGAACGGTATGAAGAACGACTCTTATCTGGAGAAGGAATCAGTGAAAGTGCCTCAGTTTGAGGTCGGTAAAGTATACACAGACGAACATGGAAACACATATAAGGTCCTGTCGATAGACGGAGACCTGATGGAAGCCAAGTTCAATGTGGTGAACAAGAAGTTCAAGATAATCAAGTATGGATCGACGATGGGCGCTATGAACAGCGGTCGCGTATGGTTCAGATCCGGAAAGAATGATCCGAGTCTGCTTGAGCAAGACGAGAGCTGCGAGATCATTCCAAGAGGAAAGTACAACAAGCTTACTGGTCTGAGTCCAGAAGAGAGAAGAGCATATCGCCGTCAGAGAGCACGCGAGAGAAGGAAAGCTCGCCGTGAAGCTGAAAAGTCGAATAAATAAGAAGAAACACTTACAGGAGCTAACTTAATATGAGCTTTAGATCATTCATAGAAGAGCAACAGAGAAAGCCTAGCACACAAGCAAGACCTTCGAGAGTTGTGGAACTAGAAGAGAGCGAAGAAGAGAACTACGAAGAGACTCCTCCTGCACAGAGAGTCGCATCGACGAGAAGAGAAGTGGAAGAAGAGTACGTGGATCCTAGAGAACGCAGTCTTCAGGACGAGGTTGACTTCTACAAGCAGCGTCTGTACAAGAAGATCGACTCCTGCTTCGTCCGCTATGGGCTAGAAGGATTGAAGAGAATCGACGAAGGAATCGCAAAGTCAATCGCTAGATACATTGACGGTCTTAAAGGCGGATCTAACTTCGAAGATCGCGAATATGTAAGAGGTCAGGCAAGAAGAGAAGTTGTGAAAGAGTCAGAAGAACCGACTCGCACGGTATCACGACCAGTTCAAGTTCAAAAGCCAGTCGTAAAGAAAGGTGAACCCAAGCTAAACAATGATCAGATGAATCCTGAGCTCATCGACGCTATCTTGAACAACATCATTCCAGAGACTGAGGTACACGAAGTTCACATCAAGAGCAGCATTCCTCGTCAGGCTCCAGCACAAGAGCCAGTCTTAGCTCCGGAAGACAGCTATCAAGACATTTCAGTTCAAGAAGACACACCAGCTCCTACATACGACATCATGGACGAGATGGTAGACGATAGCACAGCTAGAGAATCTGAGTCTGTCGATCTTTTCGTTCCTCCAGTGATCGAAGAGCCGACAGAAGCTGACATGACTTCAGAAGCTGAGCTAGATGCGCCTATCGTAGAAGAGTCGGTCACTCCGATTGAAGTGAATCCGACAGAGACCGCTCCTAAGAAGAAGAAAAAGAAGAAAGCAGAATGATAACGCTCGAAGAACTAGAGAATCAACCGTTTGTTCAAGCCCACAAGGACTTGTACAAGGTTGCTCTAGAGCGTGGAAAGTATTCTGACAAAGCGTTCTGGGATGAAATGGATCATGACCAGAAAGAAGAGATACAGAAGCAGCTGAAGGAATATGGAAGCAAACCGGTATGGAGGATGTTGTAATGGAAGATCATCGTCTGACTATTCTCAACACCTGCTTTCGTCGAATCGCCGAGGCTACAGAGTCTAGCGATCGTCACTTCTTAGAGCGTCTAGTCAGAAACTGCAACATGGCTATAGCAGCTCTTGAAGCAGACAATGTCATCAATGAAGCACAAAAGAGCACTAAAACTCTAAAAGCGATGAACAAGAAGATTAACATGTCGACTCACTTGAGATCAATCGACAATATACTCGTGTACATCTTCTTGAAGAATCTGATGACAGCTCCTACTACGACTAAAGCTTACAAGATAGGTTTGATCGACAAAGAGGGCAATCTTCTCAGAGAGCCTAAAGGAAAAGAAGAGAACGACTGCATCTCTAATCTAGATCTCTTCATGGGAAAGCTAAGGGTATGGCTTCGTCCACACATGCAGAAGCTCGCTAAGATGTCATGGGTCAGATCGGTAGATTCTAACTATAGAATTCAGAACGCTCTGAGCAACGCTGATGCTCTTTCTAAGAGAGCAACTGTTCTCAGAGTCAACGATGAGCTAGACAAGGTGTTCAGATGAGTTGCCCAGTCTGTGAGAGAGAATTCAAGAAATATGGCTTCTCCTTGAGAGAAGGACTTCACTGCTACACAGCTAGCGAGAAAACATGCTGTCCAAAGCAAGTCGTCGTGAAGTCGTTCAACGCAAGAGAAGTTCGATTCACGACAAAAGATGGTCAAGAGCACGGAATACCGCTCCACGACTTCATGAAGTCGTCATGGATAGACAGGACTGACCTGTAAATTTCTAGATTATACATATTGAAACTGAGAAGGTAGCTACAATGCGACTAAACTTTGTATTGCTTATTAAGGCATACGACAAATTTGACTTCAAGTACTGGTTCGAATACCATCATCACAGATTCCCTAACGCTAAATTCGTAGTGATCGACAACGACTCTAAGATCGACATTAGAGCTATAGTCGATCCAAAGCTATACACTTATATAAGGCTGTCAGGATTTCCTGATCAGAGGAAGCTGTACTCCGACATCATGAACGGTGTCTATGGCAAGCTGTTCGAGACTGGAGACGCTGTTGCATTCACAGACGACGATGAGTTTCTCTATTACCGAGACAAGAATGACCTAGGCGAGTACTGCACTCTAGAAGACATCATCGCAAAGGGATTCAGAAACTATGAGTGCTTGGTCATTCCACATCTGAATATGTCGTCACCTGAGCTTATGAACGACAGAGACACTTCAGTTGGTGATCCTAATGTTCTAACTTATCGTAGGGACGATGCTGGAGCTACCGTCAAGTGCATCGTCAAGTATGATCACAGACGACATTATGAATGGAGAGCACCAGAAGGAGAAGATGAAGCAGGTCACGTTCCATTCATTGACGGAAAGAGAAGATCTGCTATATTCACTGGCTGGTTTGATCACCGGACGGGCTGTCCAGAGTGCATGACATTCGATCTAGCTAACAACTGGTTCGCTGCTATTGACTTCAACAGCAACGTTAGACTGTATCACTATCACCTGAAGAGCCGTTGGGACTGGCAAGAGAAAGTCAATCGCGGATCCTGCGCTAGCCCAGATCCTTGGTACTCGCCTAAAGTTGAAGAGAACTTCTTCTGGGGCGGATATGTCATCGAAGATCTCAGCATGAAGGAGGAATTCAATCGGTACGTGAAGATTGAGCCCAGAAGTGATGGAAAGCTTCATGACGAGTGGAATGCTATCGAAGAGAATGACACAACTAGACAGATGGACAAGTGGATCGAGTCTGAAGATACTCCAGACCACAAGATCGACTACGAAGATCTCAGGTTCCAGACCAACTTCACAAGAAAGATACAGACTGGAGTGAGATGGATTCACGAAAACGCTCCACAGATCAACATTGACGAACCTAAGAATCTAGCGGACAGAATCAACCGTTATAAGCTGTATGACATGAACCCTAAGAAAGTACTATGGGCAGACAAGTGCGCCGTCTACAAGGAGCTGTATGACCTCGGATTGGCCAATATAAGAATCCCAGTGATGTACGAGAAGTACAAGCCGTCAGATGACGACATCATAGAAGCGCTAGCTATGTGCCAGAAGAGCGACTGCATTCTGAAGTGCAACAACGGCTCTGGGTACAATGTCAGATTCCACGCTGGAGAACAGATAAATTACGATTACCTCACGAAAAAGATACGAACTTGGCTAAACATCAACTACGCTTACATCGCTGGATATGAATGGCAGTATGAGGCAATTATACCAGCCATCATCGTTCAGCCATCACTCTTTCCGAATGAAGTGAGGCCTACTGACTATCAGTTCTTCTGTGAGCACGGCAAGATTCTAGCCGTAGAGCTTCAGAGAAAGAGCAGCAAAGTGATCATAGAGCATCTAGCGTTCACAGACGAGAACGGTGATCCGTTGAACTGGTGTATAGGAATGTCTCCGATTCAGAACGGACTAAATCCGACACAGAAGAAGATAGTATCAGAGATGAAGCCAGTCGTGAAGAGAATCGCAAATCTGTTCGACTTCGTCAGAGTTGATCTGTTCTACGTCAACGGACAGATATACTTCTGTGAAGCGACGTTCTGTCCTTGCTCTGGGGTTCTCGACTATTGGGAAGCAGAGAATAAATAGACTATATGTTAGACTCAAAGTACATATATGATATTGACGCTACTACGCTTCCTCTGTCTAAGGAGCTGCTGTCGTCTTGCATCGATCGGACTCCGATATTTTCATTCGTGCTCTGCAAGTACGAGAATCTGATCACTACGATAAACACGATCAACAGAGCTGACGAGATTTCTGGAACACTCAATGGAAATGTTCTTTTTGACGCTATCAACAGTCCAGAGACTAGCTATGACTGCGTAATCAAGATCGAAGGCTTGAAGAAGTCCGACGACAACTATCTGGACTCTGTGCTCAGGGCTAATGACAAGTTCACTTGGACAGACTTCAAGACTTACTCGACACAGCTGAGGTCAGAGATTCGAGGAATGAAGGAGTCGATATTTAGAACGGCTCTTTGGAACGACGACAATATGGACTCTTGGTGGGAGAGCTCAGACATGCAGCTTCCAGACACAGTCAAGAGCAATCTATACTCAGACTGGCCAACTTTCAGAGACTCAGTCGTCAAGACTTCTGATCGTGACTCATACGTCTCAGCATGCTCAGACGATTCAAAGAACGCATATCTCCAGCTCATACAGAAGAACGCTAAGAACTTGCTAGACCGGTACAAGATTGAGCTGATGGCTCACGTAAACCAGCAGAACAAGAATGACGACACGGTGACTATCAAGAAGCCTGTCGTGAACAAGATATACATAATGTCTAACTTGATGGCAAAGTGTCAGAAAGAGTGGCCTACGCTACGAATCTCTGCACTGAATAAGAAGAACTTAGAGACTTTGGGGTTGTACCTGTGATTAAGACATTCACTGCAGTTAGAGAACCGAGAGAATATGACAAAGAGCACGACATCACGTACTTGGATGACAGTTATGGCGATTCCCTGTGCAAGAAATACAATGCTGCTATCGACTCATTGAGAGACTATGAAGGTTGGGTCTGCTTCATTCACGACGATGCAGAGATCAGAAGTCCAGAAGACATAGTCGAAGTTCGTCTGAGACAAGCTTACGAAAAAGGACAGAGAATCGCTGGAGTGATAGGCACGTTCAACCTTGACTATCTCATGCACTGGTGGGCTCCTGATCGTCAAGTCAACGGAGTCGGATATATCATGCAGAAAGTTCTGGGTCCAGACAAGAAACCAGTCGTTCCAGAGCAAGTGTACGAGATGAAAGACTGGCCAGGCTATCACGAAGGTGTCGCTAGCTTAGACGGCTGTGTCATGTGGATTCACACTGACGTGTTCAAGAAACAGAGATTCGACGAGAGCATAAAAGGCTATCACTTTTATGATGTAGACTTCTGTCTTCAGGGACTCAGAAACAAGTTCGGAATATGCACAATTCCAATCACAGTCGTTCATGAGTCAAAAGGAGAGCTTCCGCCAGACATAGACAAGCTGAGAGCTCCAGTGTTCGACAAGTGGGCGTCTATCGTGAACACGTTTCCGATAAACAAGTTCACGCTGTTCAAGAAGGAGGATAAGAAGAGTGAGGCTTAGATTCAAAGAGTTCATCGAAAATGAGAACCGAGTAGACGAGAAGGTCACACTGGTTCAGATGAGAGACAACTTCAAGAAGGTATTTCCATACTCTGACTTCAAGAACGTGAAAGTAGTGAATTCAACTACCAAGGGCCAGGATCAGCTTACAATGGTCTGCCGTGGAACTGTTGACTCGCAGCATACTTCCCAGACATACACAGTTCTCGTACAGTTTCACCGAAAGACACTAGAAGAGAAGTGGACGATCGACTCGATGGCAGAAGTCAAGTGCACATGCAATGCGTTCAGATACAATGTCGCATATCCTCTGTTCTACAACAAGAACTACGCTGGAACTGTTCCATCGAACTCTAAGATTCCTAACAAAGTGCAGAACGCTGAGAAGATTCCGACTTTCTGCAAGCACATCTACGGATACTTGAGGTACTTGATCCAGAGAAACATCATATCACTACAGTAGAACGACTATAAAATATGTCATATTTGTCAATATATTTTACAAGATTTTAAGTTAAATTGTTATATATATTATATAGGTTAAAATATGGCAAGGAAACAGCTGACAGATGCAGAACGTGAACAGATAAGGCAAAGCCTTGCCGCTACACGGGAACGCAGGAAAAACCAGATACTCAAGGTATTTGAGTTAAAAGTCAATTGCCATCAGACCTCCAAGGAAACCTATGACAAGATGAAACAATGTTTTATCCAGGCCAAATGGGTATATAATGATATGCTCAGTCTTAGTGATGCTGGTAAAGAAGATATTGACACTGAAACTATAGATATTTTCAAATATGATTATCTAAGTCATAAAACAATACATAGGTACAATAAAGACGGGAAATATATTGAAGAAAAGATAACACTGCCTACATTCTTTCATCGCGGTATTATCCAGCAATGCAAGTCAAACATAGTTAATTTAGCAAAGGCCAAACGTAAAGGATATAAGGTTAGTGCATTAAAATTTAAGTCCGAATATGATAGCATACCTCTGCTTACGGGATCGTTCAAAATCATAGACAATAGTCATATCCGTCTGCCTGGTTTCAAAAATCTAAAAGTTTACGGTTTACATCAAATTTTAAGCATTAGAGAGTATGAAATAGCAGACGGCAGATTTATCAAAAAAGCAAGCGGGTATTATATACATGTTAGTGTCTGCATAAACAAGGATTCATTTAAGCAAAGAAAACAAACATATAAGGAAGTCGGACTTGACTTCGGTATTAAAGATAACATAACTACATCTGACGGTGATAAGTTCAACTGCAATGTGCGAGAAAGCGAATACCTGAAGTACCTGCAAAAGCAGCTACATAGAAAACAAAAGGATTCAAAGCGATATTGGAAGTTGAGAAATCAAATCAGAAAGGAATATGAACACCTTACCAATAAAAAGGTAGATGCTACGAATAAGCTGATACATTATCTTACTACTAACTATGATACTATCTATTTCCAGGACGAGCAGATAGCCAAATGGAAAAAGAAGAAACACAGTAAGAAAAACGGTAAGAAATGCGGTAACTCGTTCGGTAGGCAGATACAGCGTTCGTATCTTGGCCGTGTAAAAGCGAAACTGGTAAGTATGGAAGGTACAAAATCGTTTAAGATAGACAAATTCCAACCCACTACCAAGCTTTGTAACGTGTGTGGCTGTCTTAATACATTAAGTCTTGCAGACAGAATATTCCGGTGTGCATGTGGTTATACCGAGGACAGAGATATTCATGCTGCCAAGAACGTAAAATTCATTGGTACGATTAAGCGTACTGAGTGCCTGGAACAGGCCTCCGTTGAGACATTATCCTATACCGTTAGTCCAGTAATG